>TARA_R100001143_G_scaffold63606_2_pt1 | contig 93414 bp, 78 predicted proteins | sample TARA_R100001143 | Tara Oceans TARA_R100001143 (sample SAMEA2621300) | marine metagenome | biome: marine biome (ENVO:00000447); feature: mesopelagic zone (ENVO:00000213); material: "saline water (ENVO:00002010), including plankton (ENVO:xxxxxxxx)" | depth 800 m | reverse complement strand
GCGCATGATGCGTATCTGGTTTGAGCTCATGCGAGCGCATGATGCTCTAGAAGCTTTGATTTTATGGTCAAAGGGGCGTTAGGTGTCGCCAATTATGGTCGAATAAGCAGATAGGTTAAAACGTGGCAAGAGCAGCAGGTGGACGGTATTCATCCGAAGGACCGGAGCGTCCCAAGGGACGCGACATGAAGATCCTGCGGCGTACCCTTGGATTTCTAAAACCCTATAAAAAGCAGGTGTTTTATGCACTCACCGCCCTGGCGATCACTGCCGGATCCGTTCTGGCATTGGGACAGGGCTTGCGCGTCCTGATTGATGGTGGGTTTTCCAGCGGCGATCCTGACGCCCTGAATAAATCGCTGCTGGCCCTTCTTGGCCTGTCCATCGTCATGGCAGTAGGCGGCTATTTTCGGTTCTATATGGTTACCTGGCTGGGCGAACGAGTGGTGGCGGACCTGCGAAATGCCGTCTTTGACCGTGTCTTGCGCCTGGACCCGGCATTTTTTGAGATCACCAAGACCGGGGAAATTTTGTCCCGGCTGACGACAGACACCGCCTTGCTGCAATCCATCATTGGGTCCAGTGCCTCCATGGCGTTGCGCAATGCGCTGATGCTGGTCGGGGGTATTGGCATGATGGTGATCACCAATGCCAAGCTGACCGCGCTGGTCCTGCTGGTCGTGCCAATCGTTGTTATCCCGATCATGACGATTGGCCGGCGCGTGCGTGTCCTGTCGCGCCACAGTCAGGATCGAATTGCGGATGTCGGCTCCTTTGCCGAAGAAAACCTGAACGCCATCCGAACGGTTCAGGCCTTCACCCATGAAGGTGTTGACCGTCGCCGCTTTGGCGATGAAGTCCGGAATGCTTTTGATACGGCGATCCAGCGCACACAGCTGCGCGGTGTTCTGACGGCTGTTGTGATATTGCTGGTTTTCGCCTCCATCGGGGTCATTCTGTGGGTCGGGGGCAATGATGTGATGCAGGGCGCGATCACAGGCGGCGAATTGGCAGCCTTTGTCTTTTACGCCACGGTCGTCGCCTTTTCCGTTGGTATTATTTCAGAAGTCTATGGCGAATTACAGCGCGCAGCGGGCGCAACGGAACGGTTGGTGGAATTGCTGGAAGCAGAACCACAGATCAGCCCCCCGGCCAGCCCCGTCGCCCTGCCCGAACCACCGCAAGGGCGGGTTGTCTTCGACAATGTGACATTCAAATACCCCTCCCGTCCCAATTCAGCCGCGTTGCAGAATTTCTCGCTGACCATCGAACCGGGCCAGAGCGTTGCCCTTGTCGGTCCATCCGGGGCGGGGAAAAGCACCGTTTTTCAATTGCTGCTGCGGTTCTATGACCCACAAGCAGGCCACATCCTGTTGGACGGGGTTGATCTGTCCCAGGCGGATCCCCAGGCGCTGCGCCAGCGCATGGCGTTGGTGCCACAGGACCCGGTGATCTTTGGCACGTCGGGCAGGGAAAACATTCGCTATGGCCGCCCCGAAGCCGGGGATGATGACGTGACGCAGGCCGCACGCGACGCTGCTGCCCATGACTTTATCACCGCCCTGCCCGATGGGTATGACACATTCCTGGGGGAGAAGGGATTGCGGCTGTCGGGTGGCCAGAAGCAACGCATCTCCATCGCCCGCGCGGTGCTGCGCAATCCGTCAGTTCTATTGCTGGACGAGGCGACCAGCGCCCTGGATTCTGAGAATGAACGCCTGGTCCAGGCTGGATTGGAGCGATTGATGCAGGGCCGTACGACACTGATCATCGCCCATCGACTGGCAACGGTTATCAATGCAGACCGGATAGCGGTTATTGAGGAGGGACGGATCGTTGCAACAGGCACCCATGATGAGTTGCTGACCACCAGCCCGCTGTATAAGCATCTGGCGGAACTGCAATTCAGCCAGCCAATATTGGCGGGTAAGGAAGATGCTTGATTTATAATGCCCCACCGGGCTGAATTGCGACCAAGCCATTGACCCATAGCCTAAACCGCCGGAAGAGGCCGCCATTATGAACACGTCCAATCTTGATCGTCTTCGCCAGAAATATCGATCCGACTCCGCGGAACCCTTTCATGATCCGGACTTCAAGAAAGTGGCTGCGACGATCTTTGACGATGCAGGCACGCGCCAGGCCCCATTTGCCGGTGTCTCTACCTTTCTGGATGCGCCCTGGCATGAAGTCGATCCGAAATCACCGGATTTTGGAGATTTGCAGGTCGCCATGGTCGGCGTGCCGATGGATCTGGGTGTCACCAACCGCCCAGGTGCGCGGTTTGGTCCCCGCGCCGTGCGCACGATTGAGCGGATCGGCCCCTATAACCACGTTCTGAAATGTGCCCCCGTATCAGAATTGCGCGTGGCGGATATCGGCGATGTCCCGTTTCGCAGCCGCTTCAGCCTGAATTCCTGTCACGAGGATATCGAAGACTATCTGGCCAAAATCGTTGCCGCCGGGGTTATCCCCCTATCTATCGGCGGCGACCATTCCGTGACATTGCCGATCATGAAAGCCATCGGCAAGAAGGCCCCAATCGGGATGATCCATTTCGATGCCCATTGCGATACCGGCGGTGAATTCGACAATTCCAAATTCCATCACGGTGGCCCGTTTCGGGAGGCTGTGCTGGAGGGCGTGCTGGATCCGGAACGCTGTATCCAGATCGGAATCCGGGGACCCGCTGAATATCTGTGGGAATTTTCAGTGGATTCCGGGATGACCGTGATCCATGCTGAAGATGTCGCCGAAATGGGCCCCGCCGCCGTGATCAAGAAAGCACGGGACGTTGTTAGGGATGGCCCGGTCTATGTAACATTCGATGTTGATTGCCTGGACCCGGCCTTTGCGCCTGGCACCGGCACGCCAGAAATCGGTGGCGTCACCAGCCGGGAAGCGATGACCATGCTGCGCGGGTTGGCCGGATTGAACATCATCGGCGGGGATGTGGTTGAGGTCGCCCCGCAATATGACAGCACCACCAACACCGCCCAGGTCGGTGCCCAAATCCTGTTCGAGATCTTATGCCTGATGCGCTTCAGCCCTGCCCTTTCAGTCAGATAGGATTGGCACGGGAAAAGGCGTCACCGCTTGAAAATCAGGGATTCCAGGGCTTCGTTATGCTGGTAGAGACCCAGAACGGAGCCCTGCATCCGCACCAGGGCGGCCACGGCATCCAGGGTTGGGGTCGCGATATCCAGCTTGCGCGCCAGTTCCAGAACCGTTGACGTCAAGGCGTCCAGTTCCATGGGGCGTCCTTTCTCCACATCCTGGCGGGTGGACGGCTTGTGCCCGATGATTTCCGTCCCGCCTTCTATCCGGCGTTCGACATCAACGGCAAAGCGCGCGCCTACAGCTTCCCCCACGGCCTTACATTCCAGCATCATGCGGCGCACGACGTCGGTACAGGCCGTATTTGCCCCAATCTGATCCAGGCTGGCCCCGGTCAGGGCAGAGACCGGATTAAACGAACAATTGCCCCATAGCTTGATCCAAAGCTCATCGCGCAAGCGCCCTTTGCGGGGGGCCTTCAATCCGCCCTTGATAAACAGGTTGGACAAGCGTTCCAGCCTTCCCGACTGGCTGCCATCGGGCTCGCCCAAGGAAAACCGATTGCCATATTTATGCTCTATCACGCCGGGTTCCGGCACATCCGCAGCCGGATAGACGACACAGCCAATGGCGCGTTGCGGCCCGAATGCTTTCCACTGGGCAGCCCCCGGATCAACTGTCTCAAGCGGATTGTCATCCAAAACGGTCCCGGTATCCGCCTTATAGAAATACCACCAGGGAAGCCCGTTCACGGCAGGCACAATTGCCGTTTCCGGCCCCAGCAAGGGCGTGAACTGATCCACGATCGCCGGGACGGAATGGGCCTTTAAGGTTACGATGACATAATCCTGCTGACCCAAATCGGCGGGATTATCGCTGGCTTTGATTTTATAGGTCGTCTCCTGACCATCCTTGCGCAGGATCATTCCCTTGTCCTGGATCGCCGCAAGATGTGGGCCGCGCGCGACCAGCGATACATCCGCCCCGGCCTCACTTAAAGCCGCGGCCATCAATCCACCGATCGCGCCGGCACCATAGATACAAACCTTGGTCATTATGCCTCTCCCAGGCCCAGTTTTTCTGCCAGTCCGATGCGCTGCATCTTACCGGTCGCGCCCTTAGGAATTTCGTCCAGGAAAACAAACTTCTTCGGGATTTTGAAGGGGGCCAGAAGATCCGCGGCATATTCCTTCAAATCCTTTTCCGTCACTGTGGCCCCTTCCGCTAGAACGACGGCAGCGGCAACTTCCTCGCCCAGCATTTTGTGGGGCATGGCGAAGGTCACGATCTGTTGGATTCCAGGATGTTCCATAAAGACATCATCCACTTCCAAGGGCGATACTTTCTCTCCCCCGCGATTGATGATTTCCTTTATCCGCCCGGTGATCTTCAGATACCCGTCCTCATCCAAATAACCCTGATCACCGGTGCGGAACCAGCCATCGGTGAAGCTTTCCGCATTCGCCTTGTCATTATTCTCATAGCCGGGCGTGACATTGGCACCGCGAATACAAACCTCTCCCACCGTGCCGACAGTCTGCCGCTTTCCCTCCAAGTCCAGAATGCAGATTTCCGGCCCGGCTGGCAGACCAACGAAACCAGGCTTTTGCTTGCCCGGCGGCAGAGGGTTAGAGGCCATCTGGTGCGTCGCCTCTGTCATGCCATAGGCTTCGATAACCGGGCAGCCAAAGGTTTCCACCAATTCATTGAATACGGCAGGCGGCAGGGACGCAGAAGACGACCGCACAAAGCGGAACTTTACCTGGGACAGGGCCTCTGGATTGCGCTTTGCCCGCAGCAAAATAGTCTGATGCATGGTTGGAACGCCTGAATACCAGGTCGGCTTTTCAGCAACCGCAAGGTCGAAAAACTTCAGGGCGTTGAAGCCCGGTGTACAGCAGACAGACGCCCCGGCCTTGATGGAAGACAGGACCACCGCGATCAGGCCATGGATATGAAACAAGGGCATGATATTCAGGCAATGATCCGTCGGTGTCAGGGCCAAGGTGCTGGCAATATTACTGGCGGAGGCGAATAGGTTGGCCTGGGTCAGTGGCACGACTTTCGGGCGCGACGTCGTCCCCGATGTGTGCAGCACCAGGGCCTCATCCGTCGGACCGGGCGCGGTGTCATCGGCCTCTTCCGCCCACAAGGTGAAGGCACCCGCAGGGTCTTCCGGCCCAACCAGGGCCTCAGCGACAGGAATATTCAGCGACGCCGCAGCAGCCCGAACAGGATTATCGCTATCCTGGGCAACGATCACCAGTTTTGGCTTAAGATCTTCCAGATAAAAGGCATATTCGGATTCTTTGTATGCGGGATTTAACGGCGCCGCAGACAGGCCAGATGCCACCGCGAAAAACGCGCTGGCCATTTCCGGTCCATTGGGCAGGACGATAGCGACCCGGTCCCCCGGTCCAATATCCCGCGCCGCCAATTGCCGACGGATGCGCGCACAGTGCTGTCGCAAGGCCATAAAGGTCATATCGGTGCGCCCCGGTGCTGCCAGCGCCACGGCATCGTCTGCCCCCTGCCCTAATAAATCAAATACCCGCCCTGTCACATCCATCTGCTCTTCCTCCCTTGATCGATTGTTCCGACCTATATCGTTAGATCGTATTGTTATGGTCCCGTGGCAAGGATCAGGCAACAGTCATGCATCCGAATGCCCGGCTATGAAATGCGTCGTTCCTTCAAGCGTACCGCATCCTGAAAGAAACCGGGCAGTGGATTGAAAATCAAGTGAAAAAACTCAACCATGAATAACCATACGAAATTAATGGAAATAATAAAACGATATTTAATAATTTTATTTCGTAGACTCATATCAATTTGTATGTAAATTACGTTTCATGTTTATACCTCTATCGCTTCCAATGTCTGGTAATTGATCCCATCCATTCTAGGAATTCATCACAACGATAGCGGCATGGCATCAGGGTAGACCAAAAATTGGCACCCGATCCAACACCGGATACGCCGGTTCGGATTGTTTGATTGAAACGGAGGAAACCATGAACAAGCACATGCGTTCATTTCTGAACACGGCTGGGGCTTTAGCACTTTCTCTTTCCGTCGTCACGGGACCAGCCCTTGCCTTTGAGCCTGACAAACCGGTCGAATTTGTAATCATGGCCGGCCAAGGCGGCGGTGCCGACAAGATGGCCCGCTTGATCCAATCCATTATTGAAAAGGAAAACCTGGCATCGCGACCGCTTATACCGGTAAACAAGCCCGGCGGATCCGGTGCAGAAGCCTTGACCTATATGAACAGCGTATCGGACCCGGACCATACGGTCATGGTGACACTGAATTCCTTCTTCACGACCCCTTTGCGCCAACCGGGTCTGGGAGTCGATATCATGAAATTTGCACCTGTTGGTCGCATGGCCGAAGACACTTTTCTGTTATGGGTTCACAAGGATGAGGGTATCAAAACCTTCGACGAATTTGTCACCGCCGCCAAAGACCGCGGTCGCGAATGGGTAATGGGCGGCACAGGCAAGGCCGCAGAAGATGAAATCATCACAGATTATCTGAACAACAACTACGGTCTTGAGATCAAATATGTTCCCTATAAAGGCGGTGGCGAAGTTGCCAAGCAATTGGCTGGTCGTCAGATCACGTCTTCGGTGAACAACCCGTCGGAAGCATTGGGTTTCTATCAATCAGGGGATCTGATTCCGCTGGTTGCATTCACAGCGGAACGATTGCCCTTGTTCCCAGAGGTCCCGACATTGAATGAAGTGGGTGGTAATTTCGTATATTCGATGCAGCGCGCGGTCGTTGGGCCACCGGGAATGTCCAAAGAAGCCCTAGCCTATTATACGGATCTGTTCAAAAAAGCCTATGATACAGCCGACTGGCAGACCTATAAGACCAAGCAATCATTGATGGGCAACTTCATGGCTGGCGATGATCTGAGCCAATATTGGTCAGAACAACGGGTCCGGCATGAAGCGATCCTGAAGGCATCCGGCGCCATCAAATAATCCAATACAGATCACCGTTAAACTGGGAGAGGAGCGCCAGGTTATGAGGCGAGCTGAAATTGTGACGGCCTTTTTCCTGGGGGTCCTCTCCCTGTATTTCATGTGGAAAAGTGGGGAGGGTCCGGGTTGGGACCCGGATGTCGCCCGGTTCGATAATATCGGCCTGATCCTGGATGAGGGGCCGGGCAGTGGCTTCTGGCCCTTCTGGCTGTCCCTGATCATGTTGCTGTGTTCGGTCTGGATCGGCATCAACTGGTATCTGCGCAAATCCCCCCCGTCCCAATCCGAAGAACCGTTTCTGGACCATCACGCGAAGCGCACATTTCTGCTGGTGGGGGGCGGCTTACTGGGCTTCCTGATCCTGATTGGCATTATCGGATTCTACGGAGCGATCTTTGTTTTCATGATCTACTTCATCGGGGGATTGGGTCGGCATCGCTTGGTTCCGACACTGATCATATCCACCGCTATTCCGGTCTGTAGCTTCTTCTTCTTTGATATCGCGATGCGTATCGTGCTGCCAAAGGGGTATCTGGAACCCTTGTTCCTGCCGCTATACGACCTGTTCCTGTAATACTGTTGATCCCGGCGTCCGTTTTGAGCCGCCCGGGTTGGAGACTGCGTTATGGATATCCTTTTCGCCCTGATGGATGGAATTGTCGTTGCAATGCAGCCCACGAACCTTGGCCTGGCCATCGCGGGTGTCTTGGTCGGGTTGTTTGTTGGTGCCATGCCGGGACTTGGATCGGTTAATGGTGTTGCTATTCTATTGCCATTCACTTTTGTCATTCAGGAATTCACCGGTTCGGCGACCTCCCCCATGATCTTTCTGGCAGCGATCTATTACGGGGCCATGTATGGGGGTGCTATTTCTTCTATCACGCTGGGTATTCCAGGGGCATCGACCGCCGTGGCGACAACCTTTGACGGTCGACCAATGGCGCTGGCGGGACGGGCTGACCGGGCATTGGTAATTGCTGCCCTGGCATCCTTTGTCGGGGGCACGATCTCCAACATCCTGTTCACCGCATTTGCCCCACCGCTTGCCAGCGTTGCCCTGAAATTCGGTGATCCGGAAATTTTTGCGCTCATGCTGCTGGCATTCGCCACATTCATCGGACTGGGGGGCGACGACATTCCCAAAACGATCTTTTCGATCTGCTTTGGCCTGGTTCTGGCCTCAGTCGGTTTTGACATCGTGTCAGGGGAACCGCGTCTGGTCTTTTTCGACATTTCCGGTTTCAGTCACGGTATCCGCTTTCTGGTGCTGGCCATCGGTGTCTATGGCATTGGGGAGATGATGTGGACGATGATGTCGTCCCAATCCCATTCGGCGATGAGCTATGTGAAAATCACGCGCCAGGGTCTTATTGCCGCCTGTAGAGAATTTGCCAGCGCCTGGCGTGGCACAGCGATTGGCTCCTTTCTGGGATTTTTCGTCGGGTTGTTGCCCGCAGCGGGTGCGACCCCTGGCTCCCTGATGGCCTATGGCGTTGCCAAGCTGACCGCGCGGGATCCAAAATCCTTTGGCAAAGGGAATCCCGACGGAATATCCGCGCCAGAATCCGCGAATAATGCCGCCTCGACCGGTGCCATGCTGCCGATGATGACGCTTGGCATTCCAGGCTCTCCGACCACGGCGGTGTTGCTGGCAGGAATGGTGATCTGGGGTTTACAGCCTGGCCCCCTGTTGTTCTCCAGCCAGCCGGACTTTGTATGGCCCCTGATCGGGTCCTTCTATATCTCTAATGTCGTGGCGGTGCTGGTTAACCTTGCCTTCATTCCCGTCTTTGTGTGGATGCTGCGCATGCCCTTCACAATCCTGGCCCCGGTGATATTTGTCCTGTCGCTGATCGGGACCTTTGCGGCCTATCAGGATATGTTCGACGTCTGGCTGATGGTGCTGTTCGGATTCGGTGCCTTGTTGTTGCGCAAGCTGGACTATCCATTGGCTCCGGCGGTTCTGGCCATCGTTCTGGGTCCAATTGCAGAACCGAAGCTGCGACAATCCCTGTTATTCTCGGATGGGGATTTCAGCATCTTTTTCACGCGCCCGATTGCCGGTCCAATTACAATTGTGGCACTGATCCTGATCCTTCTGCCTATTGTAAAATTTGCGTTGGCACATATCCGTCCGGCAAAACGATAGGGCATTTGGCCGAATTTTAAGCTGGATTACCCAGGATATGACTGAAATCACATTTTATTCATAGCATTGCGACGGGTTCAGCGATATGAAACGTCATATGTAGCATTGGCTTGTGTTAAGACTGGCAGGGTCATGAATTCGACCTAACTGATCGATACAAGACATCACTAATGTAAGCCGCATCGTTTTTTGAGATGGGATTTAATCAGACATGTCGCCTGCAAAGCAGATTATGATTTTGATCGCCATTGGCGCTGTCGCATTTGCTGGATATGAGGGGTGGCAACGATATGGTCAGGATTTGGCGCAATCTGATGCGGCACCGACCAGGCCCGCCGCCAGGGTGATATCGGTCGTAACCGCCCCTGTGACACTGCGCGCGATGGAAACCACCATCGAAGCCGTGGGGTCAACGCGCGCCAAGCGCAGCGTCGAAATCAAACCATTTGCCGATGGCCGCGTCGTCGAAGTTGCTTTTCAGGCAGGACAAGCCGTTGATGCGGGCCAGACCCTGTTGCGACTGGATGATGAAATCGAACGCGCCGATCTTGTTGAAGCGCAGGCCAGATTGAAAGACGCACAAAGCGCCCTGAAACGCGCCGAAACCCTGCGGAAATCGAATACGGTCGCAGAGGCCACCGTCGATACACTGGTCGCCAATGTCGCCATTGCCCAGGCAGAGCGGGATCGCGCCACGCGCCGCTTGCAGGATCGAACGGTTAAAGCCCCGTTTGCAGGGGTTGTCGGCTATTCAAGTGTTGAACTTGGTGCCCAGATAGAAACCGGCGACACGATTACAATACTGGATGATTTGTCCATCGTCGAAGTCGAATTCTTTTTGTCAGAAGACATGTTCGGGCGCATCACCCCCGGACAAAAGGTCGAAGCCAATGCGGCTGCCTTTCCAGGTCGGAAGTTTGATGCGGAAATCCTCTCGCTGGACAGCCGGATCTCCCCGATATCACGATCCTTTCAGGTCCGCGCGTTTATCCCGAATACAGATCGCATTCTACCTGCGGGAATGTTCATGCATTTATCCATCATCCTGGATGCAGATCAGACCCTGACAGTCCCAGAAGAAGCCGTCGTCGTGGATGGCAATCAATCCTATGTCTTTGCCGTCACCCAGCGTGACGATGGGTTACGGGCCGCGCGGCGCAATGTCAGCATCGGGCGACGCTCGATCGGATATGTGGAGGTTGTGGACGGATTGGCCCTGGGGGAAGATGTCGTTATCCGCGGCGTGCAGAAAGTGCGCGAAAACTCTTTGGTCGCCCCAAAATCCGCCCAACAGGAAACGGTAACCAGTGAGGCGACCGGCACATGACCCTTTCTGACATTTCGATCCGCAGACCCGTCCTTGCCATTGTTGCCAGCCTGTTGATCATCACGGCGGGTATTGCGTCCTTGATGTCGATCCCGGTGCGCGAACTTCCCGATGTCGATTCCGCCATTGTGACAGTGACAACGACCTATACCGGGGCGACGCCCCAGATCATCGATACGGATATAACGGAAATCCTGGAAAGCTCGATCGCCGGTGTGTCGGGTGTGAAAACGATTTCATCCCAAAGCCGTCGCGGTCGCAGCCAAACAGTGATCGAATTCGAAACAGGCCGGGATATCGACCAGGCGGCAAATGACGTCCGGGATGCGGTTGGGCGTGTCCGGGGGAACCTGCCCGAGGGGGCGGACGAGCCGCAAATTGTCAAGAATGACAGCGATGCCGACCCTGTTATGCGGCTGGCCGTATCCTCCACCAACCATACGCCAGAACAAATCACCGATTATGTCGACCGCTTTGTCGTTGATCGCCTGACCACCCTGGACGGGGTGGCCAGCGTGGAGATCCAGGGGGGACGCCGCTATGCGATCCGCATCTGGATTGACCGGCGCGCTTTGGCGGCACGCAACCTGACGGTTGGCGATATTGAGGCGGCAATCAACCGCAACAATATCGAATTGCCCGCGGGCGAGATTAAATCCAGCCAGCGCCTGATTGATCTTCGTTTGGATGGTCGGTTTTCCACGGTAGAAGGCTTCCAGAACATTGTTCTGGATACCGTGGACGGCTATCCGGTTCGCCTGGACTCTGTTGCGAAAGTGGAGCTTGGCGTGGAGGATGATGAAACCATCATCCGGGCGAATGGCCAACCCGCCGTAGGATTGTCCGTCATCCGCCAAAGCCAGGCCAATACGATGGAGATTTCTACCGCCATCCGGGCCGAAGTCGCCAATCTGGCAGAGTCATTACCCGATGGGATGACAATCATCGTCGGTTCCGATGACGCGCTGTTCATCGCCGCTTCTATTCGTGAAGTGATGATCGCGCTTGGCCTGTCGCTGGTCCTTGTTATCCTTGTAATCTTGCTGTTCCTGCGGTCCATCCGGTCAACCCTGGTGCCCGCTGTTACCATCCCCATCGCGCTGATTGGCTGTTTTGCGCTGATTTCTGTTATGGGATTTTCAATTAACGTGCTGACACTGCTGGCATTGTTGCTGGCAATTGGTTTGGTCGTCGACGATGCCATTGTGGTGCTGGAGAATATCCAGCGCCGCATTGATGAAGGGGAATCCCCGCTGGTTGCGGCTGTACGGGGCACCAAACAGGTGACCTTTGCAGTATTGGCGACCTCTATCACATTGGTGGCGGTCTTTATTCCAATTTCCTTCCTGGGCGGACAGGTCGGACGGCTGTTCAGTGAATTTGGCATGGTGATGGCCGCCGCTGTTTTAATTTCCACCTTTGTTGCCCTGAGCCTTGTACCGATGATTTCATCGCGCGTTTTGCGCGCTGCGCGCAAGTCGGGCAATGCGTCTGAGGCGGCTCAGGATGGCGATACGGCAATGGCCCAGTCGACCGTAGGGCGCAGCTATCGCTACCTGTTACAGCGTGCCGTTGGGGCCCCCCTGATTGTCATCGCGTTTTCCCTGGTCTTTGTTGCCGGGTCTTTGGTGATGTATGAACAATTGCCGCGTGAATTGGCCCCCCAGGAAGACCGCGGCGTCGCCTTTGTACCAATCACTGCGCCGCAAGGGGCGACGGTGAATTATACCGACGAGCAGGCAAAAATTATCGAACAGGCGCTGCAGCCGCAAGTCGATAATGGTAACATAACAACCGTGTATTCCCTGGTGGGCTGGGGCAATCGGCCTTACCGGGCCTTCGTTGTGCTTCGCCTCGCCCCTTGGGAAGAGCGTGAGGACAGCCAGGCAAAGATTGTCAGTTCCGTTCAACCCGCCGCATTGGGGCTGCCAGGCGCGCGTGCCGCCGTGGCAAGCCCTGCGGGATTGGGTCTTAGGGGCAATTCGTCCCCCTTGCGGGTCGTTGTTGGCGGACCTGATTTCGAACAGGTCAAACAATGGGCAGCAGCCTTGCTGGAACATGCCGAAGGCAATGACAGGCTGATCAATCCAGAAATCGATTTTGAAGAGAACCAGGCGGAATTCAACCTGTCACTCAATCGTGCGCAGGCCGATGATCTGGGTATCAGCGCCGAAACCGTCGCCTCCACCTTACAGATCATGTTCGCGTCGGAAGAACTGACCACCTATATTGATCGCGGTCGGGAATATCCGGTGATCGCCCAGGCCCGCCTTGAGGATCGCCAGACCCCCAATGATCTGAGCAATATCTTCATTCGCAGTCCCAATTCCGGTCAGGGCAGTCAATCCCTGGTTCCCTTGAGCTCTCTGGTTGGGATCGAATCCGGTGCGGCCTCAGCGGAATTGCGCCGGTTTAATCGGTTGCCGTCCATCACCATACAGGCCGCGCTGGCTCCGGGTTACACTTTGGGCGACGCCCTGACTTACATGGAAGAAGGTGCTTCCAGAATTCTTCCCGACAATTCCACACTTGGCTATGCCGGGCAGTCCGCGACGTATAAGGATACATCCGGGGACATTATGGTGACATTCGCCATTGCCCTGTTGATCGTCTTTTTGGTGTTGGCGGCACAGTTTGAAAGCTTCATTCACCCGTTGGTCATCATGCTGTCTGTGCCATTGGCCGTAGCCGGGGCGATCTATTCGCTGACACTTGCCGGTCTGTCGCTGAACGTGTACAGCCAGATTGGGATCATCCTGCTGATCGGTTTGATGGCCAAAAACGGCATTCTGATTGTTGAATTCGCCAATCAATTGCGCGACGAAGGTAAATCTGTCCGAGAATCAGTGATTGAAGCCTCCGTCCTGCGCTTCCGCCCCATCGTGATGACCGTTATCTCCACCATTCTGGGTGCCGTGCCCCTGGTCATCGCCAGCGGTGCCGGGGCAGAAAGCCGGATTGCGATTGGCTGGGTCATTGTGGGGGGGCTCAGTTCCGCGCTGGTTCTGACGCTGTTTCTGACGCCTGTTCTGTATGATCTGATGGCAGGTTTCTCAAAACCGCGTTCTGCCGTGGAAAAGGCCCTGAACGAAGCCCTGGCAACGCCCAAAGGACATCAGGCGGCGGAATAATCGGATAACAGTGTCGGTCTGATCGGTAACTATATGCGCGCCAGACCGACAAACAGGCGGTGTTTCGCAGCCTTGGCCCGTTTGGACCCTGATACGATTTCAACCAGCCTACAGAAATACAGGACACTTTCTTCGGCCAGTTCTGGATTTGCCGCATGATGCTGATCCAACCAAAGTTTCAGGCGGTTTTCGGACGCGATCAGCATCTTGTCCAATACCTGTCGTTCCCGTTCAAAAGATGATTTCGCACCAATCCGGTCGGCAATGCCATTCACCCGTTTGAAGGACAGGGCGATCCGTTCGGCATTTTCGATCATGTCCAGCATGTCATCGGTTAAATCCGTGCCCGACTCCACCAAATTCAACAAGGTTTCGATGGTCGGGGTAACCGTCTTCTTGGCGGATCGTATGATGGTTTCATCAACCAAGGCAGAAATGGATCGGATGTGCCGCAGGGCTGTCGCCTTGGTCGCATCAATGTTCCCTTTGGACGCACTGCCTTTCAATCGATCCATTTCGTCCAGATAGGTTTCCAATTCGTTGAACAGGGCATCAGGTGCAATACGCCCCCGCTTGATCGCCGTTGCCAGATCGTCAGCGGTCGAATCCAATTCCTGCAGCAGGGATTTTTCAATCCGATCCCGAACCTGCCGAATTCCCGCGGTCCAGACGGTCTTTGTAACATCCATGGACCGGAAAACCGTCATAATATCTGTCTTGGTCTTTAAGCGTCGATGGATGGTCCAAACGACCATTTCCGCAGCCTCTGGCGACCCATCATTTGCCTGACTTAAGACTGAGACAAAGGCGTCAACCATATCCTTCTTCAAACGGACAATGGGGCGGTTCGGATACAGCAATCGCACATCACGGATGGATGCGGCAACGTGCAGACAGGCTGCCGCTTCCAGAATATCCTCGTATCGATCCGTGCCCCCCAGTTCGATCAGCAGGGCCTTTTGTGCCTCCCCAGATTTCTTGGCCGCGAATTCCGCGCGCCACGCCTCATCAGCAAGGGCCCAAAGCTCAGCCTTTCGGATCTCCAGATCGCTCCAGCGTTGATTTTTGAAATCCTCGATCATCGCCTTTTCGGCGGCATCCAGTTGTGCCCCTAAAAGGGCCTGGGTCTTTTTGATGAAAGGCGCAATGCTCTTGCGTTCAATCAGTGCCTCCCGTTTTACATCGGGCACATAATTGATGAACAGGTCCTCACACGGCTCGCACAGGACACGGTCGCGGGTGGGAATGTGCTTGGGCCGAATTTCCACCAGGGCCGGACGGATCATTTCCAGAATTTTCGCCGCCGGTATATCCTGAAAATTGACGGTTCGGCCATATTCAATGGCCCGAGTCAGCGCGTGCAGTTCCCCATCACCCAATGTGACCAGATACTGCTGCAGGCGCTTTAACTTGGCATCGGAAATCGTCGTCATGTTACTGATCAACCGTCTTGAATTGCGTCAGTCTTCCCAGCATTTCCTGGTCTAACTGCTCTGTGCGCCAATCTGTATTGGCTTTAACCCATCCTTTTTGGGTTTCGCGAATACCATTCAATTTGTCAATTTGATCGCCAATCAGAACACTTTTCGGAAGGATTGGAAGGTTCTCATAAATCATCTCCAACACCTTGCGACGCTGGCCCCGAAAGCTCTCACTGGATTCATTCCAGGCCTCGATCAATCGCGGCCATCCATCGATGATCCAAGATATCGTCTGGACATGCTCTTCCATCAGTTTCATGGTGCGGTCCGCATGGGTCAGCGCGGTCCCGATATCCTGTTCAAAAGACCAGCATTTTTCCATTTCACGGTTGGCAATTTCTGACGTCAGCTTGGCGCTGTCATTAATGCCGCGCCCCATAAACTGAACTTCCGGCGGTTCCTTGGACAAATATTCTTTTATATCCGCGGTCATTGCCTGCATATGAATATAAGTCTGACGCAGATACCCCGGATGGTCCGCATTCTTAACACCAATTGTCCCCGTCAGGCGCGCCCATCGTTCCAGCTTCTGCATGATTTCGTCTGGCGTTGTATTGGACTTTTCCGCATAGGATCTAAATTGCTCCTTTGCCAGCTTTTGACCTTCTGGCGTGATCAAAACCTTTAAATCCAGATCCAGGGAATCGTCAGCCAGCAACTTCAATGCCCGAACGATTAACAGGCACTGATTGAAAAGACGAACATCTTCCGCATTCTTGATTTCACGCTTGGCCGCGCGGGTTCTGGGCACCCCCCCATATCCGCGCGCATCCATATCCAATATGACCTGTCGCAAATCAAATGGTGTGATCGCTGTCAGGTCGTTCAAGCCGTCCAACAGTGCCTGGTCGTACATATTCAAATCGACAAGGCTGCTCAATGCCTTGAAGGGCACAACATACGTCCCCTCGCCCCCACTCAGGCCAGGTAAAAGAAATTCGCGGTTCTTGGCAGTGCTGCCCCGAAGGCGGGCGTTTCGGACCACTTCACTGGTGAAAGGTACGTTTACGCCGCGCTCATCAAAGGTACTTGGCAAATATTGCATAAACGCTGCCTCACCCGACTTTGTGCCATTTATCTTATATTTATAAAAACGATAGTATTATTCACTGAATATCGAAAGAAAATACTGGCAACAGATACATGCCATTGCTTCCGGGGCGTCCTTATCCTGTGACACGGTGATTTGCCCCAAAAGCCCTGGCAGATACTTCCCCTAATGTTGACGTGAGAAATCTTCGGGTTGAAAGAACCCGCCGGACACGACAGACTCCCTCCTGATACTGGCGAGGTTCAAAATCTCGCCTTCCTTCTTTTGCCGGGAGTTCCTGAATGCGGTATGAAAGTCCGACTACAGTTGAGGCAGCCGTCACGCTGCTGGCCAATGAGGCTGGCAAGGCGCATATTTTGGCGGGGGGGACCGATTTGCTGGTTCGCCTGCGCTCCGGCTTCATTGAGCCTGACTTGATCGTTGATCTGAAACGGATCGACGCCCTGAAATCCATCACAATGGAAAGCGACGGCCTGCGCGTTGGCGCAGCGGTTCCCAGCGCAATGCTGAATGAACATGCAGACGCGGTCGCAGGATGGCCTGGTGTGTGTGAAGCCGCCAGCCTGATCGGGTCGACCCAGGTTCAGGGACGCGCGACGATTTCTGGCAATCTGTGCAATGCATCCCCCGCCGCCGACAGCGTGCCTGCTATGGTCGCCGCCCGGGCCATCGCCCGCATTAGTGGACCACAGGGTATGCGCGATGTGCCGGTTGAAGAAATCGCCACGGGCCCAGGTAAGACCTCTCTTGCTAAGGGCGAATTTGTCGATTCCATTCTTTTGCCCAAGCGCGCGCCGGGAACATCAGACGCCTATTTGCGATTCATCCCGCGCACGGAAATGGATATCGCTGTCGTAGGCGTCGGCATCTGTGTGACCGTCGATAAAACTGGAACCTGCACCGCAGCCCGGGTCGCCCTGGGCGCGGTTGCTGCAAAAATCCTGGTTGTGGAGGCCGCCGCGCAGGCCCTGATCGGCACCAAAGGGGATGAAGCGGCCCTGAATGCCCTGGCCGCTGCCTGTTCCGCTGCCGCAACCCCCATTGACGACAAGCGCGGGACCGTCGCGTTCCGTAAAGAAATCGCCGGCACGTTGGCAAAGCGTGCCGCCAAAATCGCGCTAAGCCGTGCGGAGAAAAACCTATGAGCCAAGTTCACGTCACGACAAAGATAAACGGCGACAGCACAGAATATCTGTGTGATGCAGACGAAACCCTGTTGGATGTCCTGCGGGACCGGTTACAAATGACCGGATCCAAGGAAGGATGCGGCACAGGCGATTGCGGTGCCTGCACCATCATTCTGGATGGGCGTCCCGTCTGTTCCTGTCTGGTGCTGGGTGCCGAAGCCGAAGGCCGCAGTGTGGAGACCATCGAAGGCATGGCCAATGGTGAGGAACTGCACCCCCTGCAGCGGCATTTCCTGAATGGGGCCGCCCTGCAATGTGGTATCTGTACGCCGGGTATTCTGGTCGCGGCCAAAGCCCTGTTGGCGCAAAATGCCAATCCGTCGGAAACCGAAATTCGCTATTGGTTGGCGGGCAATCTGTGCCGCTGTACCGGATATGATAAAATCATCCGCGCCGTTCAATCCGCCGCTGCGGAGATGAGAGGAGAGACGCATGCCGCTTGATCGTGATCCTGCCGACCGCACTTATAAAGTCGTTGGTCATCGCCACAATCGCCCGGACGGCATAGACAAGGTAACAGGCCGTGCCAAATTTGGGGCGGATCTGGCCGCGCCGGGCCTGCTGCACGGGAGAATCCTGCGCAGCCCCCATGCTCATGCGCGCATCAAATCTATCGATACCTCCAAGGCGCTTGCCCTGGAAGGTGTGAAGGCCATTGTCACCGCCGCAGATTTCCCGGACCATCCGCAGGTCCTGGAAGATGGGGAACTGACCAATATCCGATACAACGTCATGGCCCGCGAAAAGGCTCTGTATGATGGCCATGCCGTGGCAGCCGTTGCCGCCAGCAATCCCCGCATCGCCGCAAAGGCGCTGAAACTGATTGAGGTGGATTACGAAGTCCTGCCCCATGTCGTTGATGTCGAATTGGCGATGAAGGATGATGCGCCGATCCTGCATGATCACATCCGCACGGAAGGGATGGAAGATGCGCCAGACTGCCCGACCAATGTCGCCGAGCGCATTGAATTAGGCTATGGCGATGTCGAGGCTGGTTTTGCCGAGGCCGATGTCGTGATCGAACGTCAATTCCGCACCGGCGCGGCGCATCAGGGCTATATCGAACCCCATGCCTGTCTGGCCAATATTTCTGGCGATGGGTCAGGCGATCTGTGGTGCTGTACCCAGGGTCAATTCATGGTCCGGGACGTCTGTGCCCAGTTGAACGGCATGGATGTGTCAAAACTGCGCGTTACCCCCTCTGAAATTGGGGGGGGCTTTGGTGGCAAGACAACGGTCTTTATCGAACCTGTCGCGGTCGCCCTGTCCCGTAAGGCCGGGAAGCCTGTGAAAATCGTTATGAACCGGGGCGAAGTTTTCCGCGCCACCGGCCCGACAGCGTCCAGCGCGATTTGGGTCAAGATGGGCTGTAAAAGAGACGGCACCATCACCGCCGCCCAGGCTGAATTGAAATATCAGGGCGGGGCCTTCCCAGGCTCACCCGTTTCCATGGGGGCGATGACGGCCTTTGCCTGTTATCAGCCAAAAACCCTGAAGGCGATTGGGTGGGATGTTGTCACAAACCGCCCGAAACAAGCGGCCTATCGTGCTCCGGGTGCCCCAATGGCGGCTTTTGCAGTGGAAAGCATTGTTGAGGAACTGGCCCATACCATCGGCATGGACCCGGTGGATTTTCGTCTGAAAAACGCAGCCACATCCGGCAGCAAGTCAGCCTATGGCCCAACCTATAGCGATATCGGACTGGTGGAGACGTTGGAGGCGGTGAAAGCGCATCCAAATTACGCCATCAAGCTGGGCCCCAATCAGGGGCGTGGCGTTGCCAGCGGCTTCTGGTTCAATTTTGGCGGACAAACGGCGGTTACCCTGAACCTGAACATTGACGGCACCGTCGCTCTGTCAGTCGGCACGCCCGATATAGGGGGCAGCCGCGCCTCCATGTGTGCCATGGCAGCCGAAGAACTGGGCATCCCCTATCATCATGTCCAGACGATCATTGCCGATACCGGGTCCTTGGGCTTTAACGATGTGACCGATGGCAGTCGGGTGACCTTTGCCAGTGGATTGGCGACGATTGAAGCCGCGCGCAATGCGGCAAAGGTTCTGTGCGAACGTGCCGCAAAAATCTGGGGAATTCCTGCTGATGCCGTGACCTGGGAGAATGGCTGTGCCGTCCCGGCCGGTCCCAATGCGGGTGAGTTTCCCCCCATGACCATCAAGGAGCTTGCCAAAAAGGCAGGTGAAACCGGTGGCCCGATTGCGGGACATTTTGAGGTCAGTGCCGATGGCGCCGGGCCCAGCTTCGCCACCCATCTGGTGGATGCGGAAGTGGACCGGGAAACCGGGCGCATCACCATCCTGCGCTATCTGATCGTGCAGGATGCCGGTAAGGCCGTCAGCCCCGCCTATGTCGAAGGACAGATGCAGGGCGGGGCCGTTCAGGGCATCGGCTGGGCGCTGAACGAGGAATATATCTATAATGACAAGGGCGTGATGGAAAATCCAGGCTTCCTGGACTATCGCGTGCCCGTCGCCTCAGACCTGCCGATGATTGATACGCAGATCGTGGAAGTGCCCAATCCGGGCCATCCCTATGGCGTGCGGGGCGTTGGGGAGACCTCCATCGTGCCGCCCTTGGGCGCAGTGGCCAATGCGGTAGCCGCAGCCGTTGGGGCGCGACCGGAAGAATTGCCCATGTCGCCACCACGCCTGCTGAAACTGATGAAGGAGCAGGCCCAGCCGCTTGCTGCGGAATAGGAGGCACCATGGCACGGGTCAAACTCTGGGGATCCCTCAGCCGCATGGCCGATGGGCAGAAGGAATTTGAGATCGATGCCCCGAATATTGACCGCATGCTGACGGCCCTGGGCGAAGCGGCCCCAAAGCTGAAACCAATCCTGGCAAAGGGCGTGACCGTCTCCATCGACGGCACGCTCTATCGCCTGGACAAGTTCCAGGCGATCCAGCCCGACAGCGAAGTCTATATCCTGCCGAAAATGGCGGGAGGGTAAGCACCATGGACACGCCAGAAATTCTATACCGCGACGGGTTGATCCTGGTCGTGAACAAACCTGCAGGTATCAATGTCCATGCCGGGCCATCGGGCGGTCCGTCGCTGGAGGATACATTCGATGCGCTGCGCTTTGGCCTGCCCAAGCCTCCTGCCCTGGCCCACAGGCTGGATCGAGACACATCCGGCTGCTTGGTGCTGGGGCGGCATGCAAAGGCATTGCGGCGGCTGGGAGCGCTTTTTTCAGAAGGGCGCGCAAAAAAGACCTATTGGGCGGTCGTCCGCGGGCAACCGCCCCAAGAAACGGGGCGCATTGATTTCCCCTTAACGAAAATTTCCAGTGCCGAGAAAGGCTGGCGCATGGTTGTTGCCAAGGACGGCGAAGGGCAGGAGGCGATCACCGACTATCGCGTTCGCGGTACCAGTGACACTGGCCTGACCTGGCTGGAACTCTCCCCCCATACCGGCCGCACCCACCAGATCCGCGTCCACTGTGCACAGTCAGGCTTCCCTATTCTGGGAGACCCCTGGTATGGCACCCCGGAAGACCGCGCAGCCACGTCAGACACCCCCCTGCATCTCCACGCCCGCGCAATTGAATTACCACTCTATCCGAAAAAGCCGGCCATTCGCGTAGAAGCGGACGTGCCAGAGCCGATGAGAGAGGGATTTGGAGCGTGTCACTGAAGGGTGCGGGACTGGCACTGATAGGATTATACATCTGACCTTATCCCTCCAAAGAAGTAGTTAAATCAAGTGGTTTCAATTTAGGATGCTTGGTCACGCTCCAATATGTCTGCTTAAACGCGGCGCTAGATACGGGAAGTGTGAACACTTGATTAATTCGTGCGCTTGCTTTCTCACAGTAATCCCGTAATTCATCTTCCGGTAAATCCAGGAATCGTTGAAAGGCGGCCGTCATCGCTGAAGAATTGCTAGGCGGGATGATCCATCCGACATCGCCAACAATCGTTTGAGAATCGCCCACATTGGTTGCGATGGGCATCAAGCCACATGCCATTCCTTCTGCTAAAGCATTAGAAAACCCTTCGCCATAGGCCGAACTGGAAATAATTCCGTCCCCGACCGGTAAAACCGATTCAATATCCTGACGCGCGCCCAATGCGATTGCATTTTTTGGAAGTTCCAAATTCTGGGTTCCAGTCCCTATCAAAATCAATCGTAAATCTGGCACATCAGAAATGCTTGCAAGCAACCCTGCATGATCCTTCATTGGATCGACCCGCGCTACGTGACAGATCACGCGCTCATTCTCTCTAATACCAAGCGCGGCACGCATTATGCGACGAGCGTTTGGATTTGGTTTAAACCGATCAGTATTGATCCCATTATGAACAATATTGAAATGCTCTGGATTATAGCCCAATCGCAGATGAGCGCGACGTCCGGCATCAGAATTTGCAATCACTGAATCAGGTAAATTAGAGAGAAAGGCACAAAGGAGAACAGTAAGTCTTAATTGCCAACTATACATTGTCAGATTCATGTCTGAACAACGAATTCCCCAAAACAGTTTTGTCACAGAGCGTCGACCTGACAAATAGAGCGCAATCAATGCAATCAAGTCACCGTGATACATCCACCCCTGAATGATGTCAGGGCGTTCAGCCCGGATAAGCTTAACAAGACGCCATATTCCATAGGGGTTCGGCACGCTGTATTTAAAGCCCAGTTCATGCACTGGTACCAATTGATTTCGTGCACGAATGGTCTGAACTAAGACTCCCCCAGAAATCAGACAGACAACAGTTGGAGAAACCCCTGGATCACGGGTCGCAACCAACTCAGTAAGCATGGTTTCTGCACCGCCCCGATTCAAACTCGTGATCACGTGCATCACCTTGATTGGCACATCAGTTGAAGGCGCATCAGCTATCCAACGGCGGCTCATCAGGGCAGGTATCGTCGCCCCAAACAAAAACCAAAACAGTCGATGATACGCTATCTCGTGCACCAAACCGAAAATAGCCAAACTCAGGACCGACAAAAAGAGAAGTTTTCCAGCGAGTGTTTGAATAACAGAAGGCAATTTGATTACTTTATAGAGCCCATATATTGGCATCGTCAAAATTATTATAGTACCTATACTTCCGCATTCAGCAAGAAGCCATACAATCGTTGAATGAATTACCAATGGCGCATTTCCAGCGGCGACTTCTTGGCCAATAAAGGCACCAAGGCCCGCACCCCAAAGAGGATACTCTTGCCAAAGAGCAAGGCCACCCAATAGGCTGTATATTCGCTCTCCATTGCCAAACTGATTGACCACGTTAATCACGTTAATCTGAGGCATTGGATAGATTGCTGGCGGTACGACTGAAGCCACCCCCCAATTTAGGAAAAGCAATATGGAGAGCACAATCAATCCATATAAGAAAATTCTACGATCAACTAAGTTTAGAAATATGGAAAGTACGCTCACACCGATCAAAACAACCATACCAGCTTTTGAGATGGTCTGAAAAACACCAAATAGTAGGATTCCTAAACACACCGACCAAACCCATTCATTGTAGGCACGCCTTTTTAAACTCGACACGACAAAAAGGCAGCAAATCGAAAGAACAAGTTGTAATGAAAATGTATTACGGTTTCCTGAGAACCCATTGAAATTGGTCGAGTTTGAGAGCCCCGTACCTAACAAGGGCTCAAGCACTTTTCCTATTAAAGTGATAACAACGATTGATACTGCAGTGACTACTACGGCCTCACATAAACGCCGTAACCCATTGTTTCCCCAAGCCCTAACAAAGAGCATGCCACAAGCAAAGTAACCAAGAAGCACTGGCCAGCCCAAAAGTCGGTTGTACAGCGCCCATGACGTCCCCCCAAAGCGCTCAAGCCCCAATAAGTAAGAGGTAATTAGAACAATGGTAACCGCAAAAAACCATAAGGATACAATAAAAGGAAGAGGACGTTTGAACTGTGCATTTGAAATCCAGGAAAGTATAAAAATTATAAATGAAATCACAGCAATTGGATCAGCCATGTTTACGGTAATCACATTATCAAAGAAACTTATTTTAAGTTGAAAAAATAGTAGAATAGACAGACTTAAGCCCAGAATTAGGTATATACCACGCTCCGTCTTTGTAATTTCCTGATCGAACTTCTTTAAAGTGATATCATAATTTTTATTGAGTTCTTTGTCTTCAACTCCGACAGACGTAGACCTGTTTCTTTGAAGTACGGCTATTACAGGTGCAAAAAATGCTACAACCAGCATCGAACACAAACCAACTAACACTGCGATCGCAGCAGATTCCGGTGGTGAAAGACCCAGAGTTCCAAACACATAAACCGCAGCAACCTCACGAACGCCCCAACCATTAACGCTAATAGGAATGCTTGCCACGAAACTTACAATTGCCGCCGCAGCAAAGAACTGAAAGAGATGTTCAGATCCCTTAATTGACACCATAAGAATGACAAAAGCTAGGATCGACAATATCTGACTAACAAAGGTTATGCTGATAGTTTCTGCTATACCGATGATCACTTTGAAGGAAAACAGGCTTTTCAAGAGTTTTTTCTCATAGCGAGAACGAGAAAATGAATATCCAAAAAAAAATGATGTCAGGATTGCAACACCGATAAAAGATATCGGCACCTGATCAAATACATGAATAGTCTCGACTCTTCCATAAATGACCAGCGCACCGATGAAACACAAAAAACCACCGACAGCTGCCAGCAGAATTCGCTCATACGTCGTTATGGCGGCAAGTGCGGGAACACTCACACCTTCTCGTTGAAGGATTACTTGACGCCCCAGAATTGTTCCTAACAACGAAAATAGAAAAAGGCTAGAGACCAGGCCCAGAACGCTGGCTCGGAATGCCTTTATCCATGTCGGGAAAAACCCAAAATGAGTAAGAATTCTCCAAAATCGAAATGAAACGATAAATACCGTTAATATATTTATGAAAAAAACAATAAAAAATACATATAATGGAATCAATTTCATCTGATTTATAATACTGCTCAAGTCTATTTGTAAGAATAGATACGCAATAATAGAAAATGATAATAAAAAAGGGGCTATTTTCCCAATTTTTTTAAAAAAGTAAACCATTTAATATCTCATATAAAGTTAAAAATTCTATTCTTGGGTTCTTTTATTTAAAACATCCAGATAGAAGGTTGAAATCTTTTCAAGATGATACGATTTGGCACGTTCCATTCCAGCTGCGGCTAGCTTTCCGCATAAGTCCGGCTGCGATATCAACTTCCCAATTGCCGTTGCAGCCTCTTCGCAGAGCGTTTCATCGGCTCCATTTGTCAACAAAACGCCATTCTTACCATCTGATATAATATCCCGCGGGCCATGAGGACAGTCCGTTACAACGACGCACACACCTGCGGCCATAGCCTCAACGATAACATGCCCAAACCCTTCCCACCTCGATAAAAGCACAAACATGTCAGCATGGGCATACCAAGGAACAACATCATCGCAGAAGCCAAATAGCAAAATGCTATCTTCCATTCCCATTGCAGCCGCTTGAGCCAAAAGCGACGCGTTATCTGGACCTTCACCAAGAATAACAAGACGCAGATTGGGATTACTCTGTTTCGCCAGAAAAAATGCTTTCAGCAAACGGTCATAACCCTTTTGGTGATGCAAGCGACCGACTGAGAGCAGGACATGGACATCTGATCCCCAGCGGTCCAGCCATGGCGCTGGCTCAGCCCTAGCACGGGCAGCACGCCTGCTAATCCCGTCTACATCGACAGGATTACCGATAACTGTTACAGAATCTGCAGCCAGTTTATAGTCCTCGATAAGCTCCTTTCCTACACCTTCTGAAAGCGCAATCACACCATTTGCGCTTCGGTAGCTCGGACCTATCAACAACCGACGCAAAAAACCGATATCTTGACGGACACGATGACTATTGGTTTCTCGCACAAAACGCCGCGGACGACGAGCCTCAGATAACCCAAAGCTCCCGACCCACGTTAAAATATTCGCATCAATCCCCGAGGAAAGAACGACGGATGGTTTCAATTCATGCAGCAGACGAATATAAGATGGTAACCCATCACGGGTTCGATGCGCACACAATGTCCTGAATGGTGTTTCAGAATGTAACCAATCGGCCCCATCTCCCGGCTTACGCACCGAAGCCAGAACGCATGGAATGCGCCTCGATAACGTATTTGCCAGATTTACAAGCGTCCTTTGCGACCCGCCGGCATCCAAGTCTGGAAGAAGAAAAAGAATTGGGTGCATTCTATGCTTTCTGCAACAACTGCAAGTCACTCACAACCATTTCTTCAATAATCTCAGAGAACGGCTTCGTCGCATTCCAGCCCAATTCCAATTCAATCGCGCGGGCATCCCCTATCAGCGGCACTGCTTCAATCTCTCTATAAAATTTCGGTTCAATCACCACGTGATCTTGCCAGTTTATGCCAACCGTCCCAAAGGCAACCTCAAGCAAATCCCGAACCGTCCGTCCAACCCCGGTTGCGATCACAAAATCCTTTGGTTCGTCTCCCTGAACCATGCGATAGATTGCATCGATATAATCAGGAGCATAACCCCAATCACGAACAGCATCTATGTTCCCCAGAGAGAGGCTTTTTTGTCGCCCAAGCTTTATCGCTGCCGCACCCTGGGTGATTTTCCGCGTTACGAATTGTGTCCCCCGCCGGACACTCTCATGATTGTATAAAATCCCAGTGACTGCATAGATTCCATATTTTTCACGATAAAAACGAGCAATGTGAAATCCGCTGAGTTTTGATAATCCGTATATTGAGCGCGGGCGGCACGCTGTGGTTTCGGATTGTGGGCTTTCCGGCGCCGCGCCAATCATTTCGGAGGACCCCGCCAGAAAAAAGCGACACTCAGGAACGAATTCACGAATCGCGGCCAACAATGCATGGGTCCCGGACACAAGACTTGCTAAAACAGTTGGTTCTTCCTCGAATGGTACTTCGACAAAACTATAACCTGCCAAATGATAGCACTCATCCGGCATCACCTCGCGAACAATGCGCGAAAGCCCCAGCACATTCTCAAGACTACCCGCATGCAAGTGAAGGTGGTCATAACTGATACTTAAATTGGGGGGTACCAGCCCTTCCGTTTCGAACCAATGATTGCGCAGAACGCAATGCACTTCATATCCCACCGAAAGGAGTTTTTCTGCAAGATATGATCCGTCTTGCCCACTGGCGCCGGTAATCAACGCTTTGCGTTTAGCGGATGCAACCATCAAAACCATTCCCTCAGCCGTGACAGCGCAATCCAAAATCCTTCACCATCATTCTTATGCCCCTGCCAAATCTCCGGGATAAAACTGGCCTCTGGACAATGCTTATCAACTTGCCGTGCAAGCATGGCAAAATCAATTTCACCCTCAGATATCTGCAAACCCTCCCCATCAACACCGGCGGCATCAACGATGTGAAGATGTGCTGTATGCGGCGCAATGATATCAGTAAAATCTGCAAAGCTGATTTTTCGGTGATTGCAGGCAAGTTTGGAGTGGGATACGTCAAAGCACAATCTGAAGCCGGAGTCCTTTGAGAACTGAGCCGTATCCTCAGGATCGACGAATAAATTGCAAAAAAGCTGACCACCGAAATACCAAGGATATGGAGGCAAGGTCTGAGGGAGCAGTTCCACCTCATCCAGATTGAGCTGCGAAAGTCCGGTCATCACTCTGTCATACAGTTCAGGCCGCGCCTGCACAGGCAATGGTGCGTTCTTCGAGAATCCCCCCAGACTCGCTATGATGAAGGTATCAGCATCGGTTTTAAAAAAATCACGAAGACGCCGAGTCACATCAATTGCATTTTGCAACTCCATCAAAGAGCGCTTGCGATAATCCGGATCCGGATCCGCCAAATTGAGCAAATGATCGCCGTTGAATAGGTCCGGACTATGAGTCACCAGGCCGCAATCAACCGGACCGCTAAAAAACTCCGTCGGATCTCGCTCTAAATCCTTGAACGAAAAATGAAATTCCAGAAAGTCTATCCCCTTTGAGAGGCCATAAAGACGTTCCCAATCATGATAGCGAACTGGCAAGCCCCAAGGTCTACGAAACTGAAATGCATAGTCAGTGATCTCCGCCTCATCCAAATCACTGGTGAAGAAAAAATCTCCTGGCTGAAAGTCTCGCTTGGCCTTAAGACCGAATAGCTCTGGTAGTCTGTTTGGTTGAAGCCCCGTACCTGGGCTTTTTACATCAATCAAGCCAGCATGCAGTTCATCACCTGCCTTAATTTCGACTCTCGCCATAAGGCTCTTTGCCAATGTCTCGCGATTCATCCGCTCCCCTTGGGACGGCTCCCGGGTATCGTCGCTGCCCATCGCTTCCTCAATTGAGCGGATAGCCTGCACCATATCCTGGAACTCCTGGGGCAGAAGACTCACCTTGTGGTCATTGCCAGGTAAAGTCTTGTCCAGCGTAAAGTGCTTCTCAATCACTTTGGCACCCATCGCGACTGCGGCAATCGGAACAGCCCAACCACGCTCATGCCCAGAATATCCGACAACCGACCCGCCAAGCTGTTGCAAGCGCTTTAAGTAGCGCAGATTGACATCCTTCAGAGGCGCCGGATAGGTAGAGTTGCAATGTAGCAGAACATAGGCAGCACCGTTTTCCTGCAATAAGGTCACGGCTTCAATAATTTCCTGTTCCCGAGACATTCCAGTCGAGAGAATTAGCGGTTTTCCAGTTTCAATGAGAGCTCGCAGCAAAGAATGGTTCGTAAGATCTGCTGAGGCCACTTTATAAGCGGCCATGCCATAATCTTCCAGCACGCGCAGGCTTTCCTCTTCCCAAGGCGTACATAACGGCTGAATGCCTTTTTCATGGCAATACTCAAAAACCTCTATCATGCTTTGGTTGTCCAAAGCAGACCGGGAAAGAACATCTAGGGTATATTGTGCGCCAAGATCTTCTCGCGGGTCATCCGCTGCCCCAGCGTTTCGATAAAGGGCCGACATTTGCCGCATCTGAAATTTTGCACAATCAGCACCTGCTTTGACTGCAGCATCCACCAAAGACTTTGCATTTTCCAAAGACCCATTGTGATTGATGCCGATTTCAGCAATCAAATAGCTAGGATCATTTGGACCAATACTGCGTCCATTAATCTTAATTCCAGGAATTCCCGGACGTGCAACCGCGACCAAGCGCCCACGCGCGTCAAGCAAGGGCACGAATCGGACGCGATCAGAGAAGTACCGTGAAATTACGTCAGCCGAGTCACTGTTACGTGCGGTGACCATCCTGGTGTTAGCGACGCTGCGTACAGCCTCATCCATACCGATGGTCTCACGCTTCATCGCCCAACGGCGAAAATCGCCATCCGAGATAATGCCTTCCAATACCCCATTCCGGTCAAGGCAGAGAACAAAACCCGCTTTATTTTCAGAAATCCGCTTCAGAGCTACGCCTAAAGAATCATCATATTGAACAACATAGGATGAAATATCTTTATCAATAATCATACAGACCTCTTTGAGAGTAGCGCTTCGACTAACGCCAGATCAGACGCACTGTCAATATCAACACTTTCACGCAAACTCATTGGAAAAAAAGCGATGGAACCGCCCAAACGGTTCTGGTTCTGACGCAGAATTGAACAGCGCGTAATATAAATTGAGCCATTCTCTTCATAGAATTTATCCGTGGCCTTCAGATCTTGCCTGCGAGGTCTTTGGTGATAATCATACTGGGCCTCAGCTAGGCCATCGGCGGTCTCTTTCCAGAAGAAAGGGTGCCGTTCAACAACAGAAACCAGGCTATCCGCTCGTTTTAACTCATATTCCTGAATAGCGGATTCCAAAGCACCAGGAACTCGAACTGGCGATGTTGGCTGCAACAAAACTATTGAGGTACCTTTGGTGTAGCCGTCCTGTGTTTCCAGCCAGTCCAAAAAATGCAGCATTGCGCTTTCAGTTGATGCTACATCGCTACTCAATTCCTCTGGCCGCATGAAAGGAACTTCAGCGCCAAACTCTCTCGCGATTTGAGCGATCTCAGCACCATCCGTGCTAACATATGTGCGGTCTATACGTGCGCAGGCTAAAGCCTGTACAATGGACCATGCGATCAGTGGTTTTCCAGCTATCACTTGGATGTTTTTGCCGGGAATTCCCTTTGACCCGCTTCGAGCCGGAATCAGCGCAACATAGTTCAAAACCTTAAACTCCAGTTTCCAGGAACAATTTGTGCTCCCTTCTAGCGGTTGAGGAGACTATCCGAAGCAGCAAAGCCTTGATGTAATACTGATCTTGTTTTGGGATTTTCAATACGCGCATAAACTTTGACAGTCCGCGCCAAATATATTGAGTTCGGGTTTCACATCGCTTAAGTAGCGCCAAATTGCGCGCAGCATTTCCTGGGATTAGGCAAGGGGAGCGCCGTGGAACCGCTGTTTTTTGTACCAAAATCCGCAGATTACGCCGACATGCAATAATGGAAAAGCCGGCCTGATGCAAATAGCTTTGCAGTACTTTTGTATCGAACAGAAAATTATGCGCATTTTGAAGTAGCCCGATCAACCGACCGTCGCCGTAGCCATAGGGTAACTCATCCAATGGCGGGACGGTTAAATACAAATACCCGCCCATCGGCAACAAAGCATTCACATCTGCTAACTGTTGGAATGGGTCCAGGGTGTGCTCTAAAACCTCGCGCAGCACGATCAGCTTTGGCTTTAAGTCCTTCAAACCGGCAAATCCCACATCACCAATATCGGTAAAAGCTATGCCATAACTCCGGGCAATCTCAATTAATTCAGCATCATAATCAGCCCCATGCACGGCATATCCCTGTTCCATCAGCGGGTGCAAAAACCACCCGGCGCCTCCCCCAATGTCCAAAATCAGATCTTCGCCTTTACGTAGCCCAAGATATGTCAGCATTCGCAGAGAGGCCGCAGCCTTTTCTCGGTTAACAGCAAACATTCGCTCAACCGCTTGCAACCGACTACCTTCCTTGGAATAGAGCGAACGATAGTAATCCCGATAAAAACGCCCGGTACTCTCGACATCGAACGGATTTGCCGTATATATCAATCCGCAACCATCGCATAGTACCGTATCAAAGCGGTCACCATATCGATCGGTTTGCGCCACAAGTGTCCGCTCACTGGTCCGACATTGCGGGCATTGTTCCACCAGCATCCTGGTAAGAATTCCTGACTCGCACGCTTTAAAATAACACTCCCAGGCATCTTTTTGAGACGTCGAAAGTGGTGTTGTGGCGCGCCCTGTTGCTGCATAGATAGGACCCAAAAGTAAGTTCCGCTCATTCATTAGAGTGATCAATCCTTTTTGCATCACTGTCGTTATCTGCTGCCTCTATACGCAGGATGTAACGGCGCCCTGCATGATCAAAAAAAGCCGGATAGCGCCGATTGTCCACGACGCGCAATAATTGGAACTGATCCGAGAGCGACTTTGTCGGATCAAGCCTGCTGTCGGCTGGACGGCGGCGTGCATACTTTGTGACGGCGCCCACTTGCGGCACGGCCACAGGTAGAACCGGCATCGCCATGAATTCAGCACAGAGGCGAATCGATATTTCACCCTGCGCATGTCGAATTTCTGGATTCAATTCGTTACCCGTAAATCTGAGAGTATCGGAGTGATAGATATCCCCACCGTCAGGCAAGTTTGGCAGAGCTTCAATGAGGCAAACCTTGATCTCGCTTTTTCCTTCAAGAATCTGCCATGCGACAGGGGCGAATCCTCGCCCCTTCGGCAAATCGCTCTCATGCACGACAAGCGATAATCTGTTTCGGTTTAGGACTTCAGCCGGTGCCAGATTCACACAACCAAGCAAAAAAGCTATATCCCCATCCGGCAGCGACTCATAGTCCCTGATCAATCGCACTTCGTCACCCGCCCTGGAAAGATCAGACAGCAAGCGTTCGGCATAGGGTAATATCCAACTTTCATTATCTACGACAACAGAAATACGTCGCCGCCCTTGCCACCAGTTTACGCCCATCACGCGAACCCTCTGATCAGCATGAAGGCTTCGGCAAAGGAACAACCCGCCTCAGATCCCCGAACATGTGACAAAGCATTCAGCATTTCTGGAGAACGTGGGTTGGGCGTAACACGAGACTCACTCGCGTAACACTGCATGGCTGCGATCTTCGCCTTTATCTCATCCTCCTTAAGAGAGACATAAAGTGATGGTTCAAAGTTCCAAGGTCGTCGATAACCTGAACTGGATGGCGTCTCTGCGGTCCAGAGTTCTATATGTTGCTCCGACGATGGGCGGACAGCCACAGTCGCGGCCTCGAAGCAAAGCCTGTGATCAATATTGGTGCATCCCAAACAATGCGTAATGACCAAGGTTGGGCGAAAGTCACGTATGACAGACTCAACCCATTTAATGATCTCTAGCAGGGCCACCGTATCCATTTGATTATCAGGAAACCCACCACGGGCAACTCTAATATCCGACCACCCCAGACAGGTCATTGCATCCTGTGTCTCTTTCTCTAGCATGCGGATTGCTGCATCGTTGGAAACAGGATTGCGGCTCGTCGCGCCCGTCGCAGCGATAGCAACCATCGCCGCACCGCCGATCACGCGCAGTTTCGATAGAACACCGCCGGCCATCAAGACCTCATCATCAGGATGCGCGGCAAGTACCAATAGGCGGGTATCGCTGTTTAACATGACAATACTCCTTTATCCCCCAACACTGCCGCCGCGAGTCGAAACACTCCCTGCCCATCACACAGAGCATCAGCCGCCCGCATCGCGGCAAGATAGCGTTCTGAGGCAAACATATTCTGCTTTATATCAGAATAAAGATCAGCCTCAGTCACGCTCAAAGCCTGTGTTCCTCCCCAAGCAGCGCCAGCCTTAATCAACACGTCACGAGATGACGCCTGATTTTCTGCGTTCTGAATCAAAATTGATGGTATTGCATATGCACAGCGTTCCCATCCGGACACACCAGGAGCCCCTATCGCTGCATCGCAAAGGGCGTACAAGAATCCCATATCCGTCAGATCGCGATATACGCGCACGCCCCACTCCCGACCTGCCAATTCCAACGCCTCCGACTGCAAATTTGCCTTCCCGACGACAAGGTGAATTTCAAACTTACCGTGCGTTTCTTGGCGATAGCGTGAAAGTGCGTTAAGCGCCAAAAAACTGCTACCTGGACGATCTACCATTCCAAAGGAAATCAGCACATGATCGATGTATCCGTGCTCACGGCGAGCGAAAGCCATCTGTCTCGACCCCAGCCAATCTGGATCTAAAATACCTCGAAACCTTGGGTCATGAGGATATAGGGCCCCCATCCCCAAATCTTCATTTCCCCGCTGATCATAAAATCTATACGCATGAGGAGAAACATCCAGATAGGCACGGCATTCCTCCTGACCTACCGAGTAACTGTCTATCACTAGGCAGTCTGGTGAATGATATTTCAGCCAGTCTAGGTGCACTGTCGGCTGATCCTCGAGATGGGAAACGACAACCGCCTTGCCGGTATGTTCTTTAAAATGAGAAAATACACCGTTCGCTGATCCAACTAGACCGAGCAATACCTCTGCTCCCAGATACCGCAACGCTTTGGACAGATACCAACAGCGCATAACATGCCCACCACCGCTTACGGGGCGAGCATCGGCGAGGATCGCGATCTTGGGGGGCATAGCCCGCGCCTATTCCTTCAGCCGCTTGGCTTTTACTAAGTCATAAACCGTACTTAACTTAAACATTTGTGCCAATTCATCGACATCGAACTGTACGTCAAAATGATCTTCCAACGCCATTGTGAAATCGAGAAAACTGTAAGAGTCCCATTCTGGAATATCCTCCATCGTCGTTTTCAGGTCTATCTTCCCTGCATAGTTTTGACCAAACGTTTCACAGAATACTGTTTCAATTTGTTTAAATAAGAGATCACTCATGGATTTTCCTCGCCCAGCAATGCGGTTTCTTAGTCAGTAAGATCACTTTAGCGCCACAGGCCATGCGGTCGGCAGAAAGCCAAATTGACAATAAAGGGCATAGGTAAAACGTTCAAATCCAAAGCCTATACAGCCAGATTGTGACTTTTCAACATTCTGCAATTTGAACCCGTATTTTTCGGCAAGAACGGACTGATGGTGGTTAAACGATCCAACCGCAAGCCATTGATCAGCAAATGGAAGATACAATTGCAGTTCCCGCTTCAAATGAAAGGCTGTCTGATAGGCTGATTTTCGATCCGATTCGGCGAGGAAAAACGGATCATTAGCCGTAACAAGGCGGAACTGAACGTTCCAATTCCGCATGATTTCAAGAATCCAGTCAACGCTTGCGTTTAAGCGGCGCTGCACGGATGCCTCATCGCCGAAATAAACCAATTCGCGCATTCGGAAATGCTTAAGCCGTCTCAGGTCTTTCAGATTCTTGCTTTCAAATCGGTGGCACTGACCCAAAGCCGTAATGAGAACCTCCGGCTTATCAAACTGACGGTCCCTAAACGCTTCGAAGCAATGATAACAAACCGTGGGAGCCAGTATTTGATCGGGTGCCCCGAGATAATCATTGAATTGATAAAAATCCTCAGATGAAACCTGACGGATATCCGCTACAGCTTGCAAGGCTCGAAGGTCATGCTTCACCGGCGCGGCAAACAAAGCATGATGGGGAAAGTCATGTAGATACCCGTTTGCAACCAGACTCTTGGTCGCCAGCAAGGTTGGAACAGCCATTTCATCGGCTCCAATAGTTGCTGCATGTTGCCGGATAAGCGTATCAATTATCGTCATACGGCGCAGAAAATTGCCACTTAGAACAAAAGACCCATCATGGGTCTCGAAAACTTCATATTGCGCTTTCAAAGCCTCAAAAGGATTCTCGACGAATGTCGGATCAACTGTTGCCTGTTCAAGAACTTTGGGTTTCACTTTCTTTGTGTTTTTTATCAGATCCTGAACATAAATCCCGACACCAGCCAGATCCACTTGCGCCGCTTCAGTAACTTTCAACGTCAGTCCCTCAGATTGAAACACCACATCTGCAAGACCAGGAACCGCATAGTAAATGCGTTCCAATACCTTCTTCTTCAAATCCACATCCCAGATCGCATTTATGGGAACTTTAATCGTCTCCATCGGAACTCTCCTTATTCAAAGCATCTACTAAAATCTGCTCAAGAATGGGACCGGTTTTGCAGGGGAGCCCAACACGCATGTTCTTGCCACCACATCGCGCACGACAAAAGCGGCCGCAGCAATTTTTGATGCCTGACCAATTCTTAGATGATTGTTCAGAACTGCGCCGGCCCCAACGAAGACATCCGGTTCCATGACAATGCTCCCGCATAAAGTAACGCCTGCGGAAAGCCATGATTCACGCCCAAGATAGCAATTATGTGCGATATTCACCAAGGCACCTGTCTTAACACCGTCCTCAAGCACGGTATTCTTCAACAAACCACGCTGAATCGCACTATTCTGACCGATGCGCACAAAGTCACCGATTAGAACACGTCCCAAATGTGGAAATGTCTCCCATCCACCATCGACATTCTTAGTAAAAGAAATGCCGTTACCTCCAATGATACAACCATCGGAGATTATGCAATTCTGACCGATCCTAGTCCCAGCATAGATCACCACATTATTCCCGATATGGGACCCCGCACCAATTTCCACATCAGGATGGATTACCGTATTTGCACCAAAGATAACCCCGGGGAACCGCTCTTCCGATGCTATCGTCGCGCCGGGAGGAAACGGATGTGGGCTTAACGTATCTGGAAAAAGTTGGGATACGACACGGACAAAGACATGTTTAGGGTCATCAGTACAAATGAATGAATAGCCCTTGATCTCTTGGACACCTTCATAGACTGCGATCAACGTGGCGGCCCCCTCCGAAATCATCTCGCTGGCTTTTGCGCCGCGTCGATTACAGAACGCAAAAGTCCCGACTCTCCCTTCGCTGAGAGCGGCAACACCTGTCACAATTTGATCTGGAGGTCCGGTTAAACTGGCTTCCGACAGACCAGCCAGTTCGATAATCTTGGCCGCAGTTATCGGTGACTCAATCAAACGTGGGAAGCCCGTCCCCCATAGATCACTTGGTTGCCAAACCGGACTCTCTTCATCAAACCTGTCGTGATCCTTCACTGTCATTCAAAATCTGCCCAGTCCAACCGGTGATCTTCATCTAGGGCAACTCGCAGTTTTTTACCGTTCACTTTATCCCAATCAGATGCCGGAATACCGAATCCAGGGCGACGAAATTCAATATCCGATAGGCGAACAATGTGCCCCGCCGGTAAATTTGTTCGCAGATGCATTGACCGGCGCAAACGTGTTCGACCTGCATCTTCTTCCTGAGAAAATATTCTTCGCGCAGACCCCAGGCCTTGCTGGATTTCACGCATCACTGTCACAAATCGCATCGCATCCTTAGGTTCCAAAGAAAACATATGTTCCGCCGAACGCGTGGTGCGGTCATGTGTGATAGTTTTCTCAATCATGCTTGCACCAAGAGCAATGGCAGCGATATCCATATCCCATCCAGGAGAGTGATCTGAAAACGCGACCGGCACAGGAAACATTGATTGCAGAGTCTTCAATATGCGCAGATTGATACCATCCAGACGCGCGGGATATCCACTTGGGCAATGATGGATTATGATATTCTCGCAACCATGCGCAACAAGCTCATCAACCGCAGATTCTACCTCACCCAGCTTTGCGTTACCGGTATCAATCTGCACGTTAAGACCGGTCTTCGCTGCAGCACGAAGCATCGGAATGTGATTCACGTCACTTGAGGAAATCTTGATGGCCTGACAGCCAATATCTACCAAGTGATTCAGGTCTTCAAGATAACCGACCGTCGCATACATACAAATATCAATTTCGTCACAATAAGACTTAACCTCAGCCCATTGATCATGGGTTAGGTAACGACGTTTCAAGATATCAAACAGGGGTTCGCTAACGGCCTCGATCGCCCCAGATGCGCGGTCCGTTAGAACCTTATAATCAAACATTTGGCGGCGATCGGCTACCAAGCGATAGGGGTTCGTCATCTGAAATTTAACCGCATGAGCTCCAGAGTCCTTCGCCGCCTTGGCCAAGCTCTTCGCACTCTCAACTCCAGTATGAGTTGGACCTGCTTCAAACACTAAGAAAGCTGGATATCCTGCACCAATGGTGTGTTTACCAATTTGAGCTTGTTGAAGATTTTTCATCATCATCTTTCATCTTTGCAAAGGTGTCTCGATTGAGATCCAACCCAACCTGACATCAAAGAATTTCAGGAGTGGTTCGCTGAATACTACCAATTTTTGGCCACATTTCAGCATCCCAAGGTACAACCTGACAACGCTGACACTCGCCACAGCTTGGTGTTGTGTGCGGGCGCACCTCATGCATTTTTACCAAATCATGAAAATGCTCTTCGGTTATCCCAAGATAATCCAAAAAAAGATCCAAAGCATATGGCCGCTTTCCATCGTATTGATCTACAAGCTTTTGACCTTCTTCCCGCGTAAGACGACCATTTCGAATATCAATAGAGGCCAAATGCGCCGTGCGCGCGTAACCGCGCTTCAGAAATTTTATGTAATCCCGCACGCCCTGCATGAAGCATTCGATTTTCTCGTAATCATACTGCGGCGGAACGCCTTCGACTTGTTCTCCCTTCCAATCCAGCTCTTTCTGAATCGTGGCATAATTGTACTTCACGTCCCAAGGGATGTATCGCCCCAGAAAAACCGACTTAGTACCCGCCTTTTTGAGGTCACGACGTGGCGGATAGCTGAAGGGGATCAGATCCCGGGAGGTGACCGGATAACCCGAAATTGAATTATCCAACATACCGATCATGTCTTCGGCTGCGATACCGCGATTGATCTTTAGATCGAACCGTCGTTGATCCATCTCTTCCTGTTCTTCAAAGCTGTACCAACTTGAATATTCCGCACCAGATTCTCCCCAGATAACGAGGGGCGTTTCATACCGAATAGAAACCCACATCGGATAGGCAAAAATACCAGTATGACAATGCCAACAGAAATCCCCTTTTCGACGAAGGCTTTCATACATCAATTTCCGAACAACCTGGAAATTCGGTGTAAAGTTATGAACATCAACCCCTAGGCGTCGAAAAGTCTTTAGCGCATTGTCCTGCAAAGTGGGTCGGAAAAACCCGTGATCAAACCGAACCACAAGGGGTTTCAGTTTCTTCACTTTGACCAGATACCAAAGCGTGTAAGTGGAATCCTTTCCGCCTGAGAATGGGACAACGCAATCATACTGGCCCTGCCCCCGATGCGCGTCTAAGATCTCGTCGAAACGGTGCCCGCGCTCCTCCCAATTGATTGACGTATGCTTGTAACTAATATTCTTGCAAACCGAACAAACGCCATCATCGCCAATCACCAAGGACTCAACGGTCTCCGGAAGTAGGCACTTACTGCAAACCAGAATATTGCTCATATGAATTACTCCTTGCGCCGCAACGCCATTTTCAAAGATATCCAAGACGCTTCATCATTGGTGTTGCTTGTTCCCAAAATCCATCTTTTTGAACATTGCTCCAATCATCAAAATGAGGCAAAATTCGAGTCTCTCGATGATTTATCCGAGTATGCAACAAGCCATGCGTGACATCACTAATTGGGTGATCCAGTCCTATGAAGCGCCGAATTTTATCGTACCCCTTGTCTACATCAGCAAATAACTCTTCAAAACGCACGACGAGATACTGATCTGGACTCCAACTTTCCAAACCATCCATGATGACGCGATACGTTTCAGCCCAGAGCCAGGCATTTTTCTGCACAAGATCAAATTGGCTCCAATGCTCATAAACATCGTGGCCAATTACCGGACGAAGCCGCCCAAGTGCTATAAATCGCTCTGTCTGTGACATTGGTCGTTCCGGATCTAACCATCCGACAGGCGTTGGGTCAGGAACTTCATTTGTTATAACCGACCGAACGAAAGACCGCCCGTCGCGCACGATAACGACTAGCTTTGCTTCCGGAAACACCGTCGGAATAACCTTAACGAATGGTGCATAGTTATAGGCAATGTCTCCAAACCACTTAACGTCGCAGTCGTTAGCGACTTGTTGCATGATCTGACGCAACTCACGGAAAAGCGGCTCTGCCTGTTTAGGGTCCTTATAGGCCAGAAAGTTCTGGAGCGTCAGAAACGGCAATTTCTGACCGCCCGGTTCCTCCAGTTTTCGCTCCTTGCCTTCATGCAAGCATACTGTATCAACCTCAGAGTTCAGCCAATTTGACAGACTCATTGTTCCACAACGCCCTGCCCCTGTCCCAAAAATGATCATCCGATCGACCAATGGGTTAGGCGCCCGCGAGATCCGACCAGGCTATAGACGCATTCGCGCCAATCGATTTTTGCGCGGTCCATCCTTTCACGCGGGGGACATCACATGCCTCAATCAATTGTGACAGATCAATGCCTTCAACCATAATCCTACGCGGGCGAGTATTCTCATTGGTTATCTTTTCTCCAACTGCAATATCCGTTAAAGCTGTCAAATATCGACGTCCGGCCCGACGGATCGCATCCTCTCCGACGGCAGGCACTTTTGCAGGACTTCCCAACATGCTTTCAGCGATTCTAACCGTCGCCACATAGGCTGCCATTTCTTCTGGATCCGCGGAGAATTTGTGGTCAGGTCCCGGCAGATCATGATCTAGGGTGAAATGCTTTTCGAGCGCTACAGCACCTTTCGAAACAGCTATAACCGCTGCAGTGGTACCAACGCTGTGATCCGAATAGGCGATCGGCACTCCTGGGAAGGCATTCTTTAGCGTATCCATTGCAGACATGTTTAATCGATCGTTTGGTGCCGGATACAAAGCAGTACAATGGAATAATGTGAGGTCATCCGTCCCTCTGGACAGAATTGACAGTGCACGATCGATCTCACTCAGATTGGACGCGCCGGTCGAAAGATACACTGGGCGCTTCAGTTCCGCGATTTCCTCCAGCAGATCAATATGGGTGATGTTGGTTGAGCCAATCTTTACCCGGTCGAAGCCAATATCCCGGATCATGGCTAAACCTTCGCGATCAACCGCCGTGGAGAATATCGGCATACCAATTGAGTCACTGTGGCGCTTTAGCTCGACAAAGGCCTCGACAGGCAAAGCCACATTTTCAAACAAAGGCATAAACGAAGAACCGGGTGCTATGAAAGCGGTTGGCACCATGCATTGAAATTTCACGCAACTGGCACCAGCCTCTTTTGCCGCTGAGATTAACTTCTTCCCAAGCTCGACATCGCCGTTATGATTGATCTCACATTCCGCAATAATTTCCGCAGTGCGCATCGTCATTCCCGTTACTCCTGGGGTCCGTGTTTTTCTGTTGGCTGCAACAGGCCTTTTTCGACCCATTCACCGATGTAATTCGACACTTCTTCAAAAGGCAATTCATAGCGCGCCGCCAAATCCAGAGCCGAGTTCCCTTCATTCAAATCTCTGGGTAAACGATTCATCATAAGGTTCCAACGGCGCCTCAGCGCAGTTTGAGCGTCCGCACCCAATCGCCGATCCGTCACCGGACGATACAAGTCATAACGAGGACTGGAAAGGCAAGGCACTCCTTTAAAAGTGGTATGGTAGAAGGAATCCCTCTCCAAATACGAGATTGTTGAAAGCACAACGCTCAACGTTTCCTGCAATGCAGTTTCAGACAACGTATCAGGCGTATCAAGATTACTGTGATACTGTTTGAAGGGTGATCGCGTAAAGGAAATACAGGGAATTTCGAAACCCGGCGCCTCAAACACAATTTCATCATTCCCATAGACTGTGCGGTATGGCCCAGACTGATACTCACCATATTGCGCTTGCATCGCCACATGGGCAGCTAAATCTAACTTGGCCTGACCGTTCCAACTCTCCTGCAAACGCAGCGGGGCATCATTGCCAACAGATTTAAACAGCATCGCACCGAACAGTGACATACCTGCAGGGCGATCAAAATTAAGCCAGAATATCGGACCCAGAAGTTCGGGAGCAATCATCACGGAATAACTATAACGTCGATCCGGAAGTGCCGCGAGCTTTTGCAGGGCGGCAATCGCCACTGCACAGCCTGAAATATCATCATTGGCTTGATAAGGGTGACAATTATGGCCGTTCAACAGTATCGTTTCTGATGTTCTGCCTGGCAACGTTGCGACTAGAACTTTCATTGTTCCAGGAACAAATTCCGTTTTCAAAACGATCTGATAGTCCCCAGGCACTAAAGCATCACGCACAGCCTGGGGCATACAGAACCCCCAATCAACAGGACCTTTTCCATAGAGTTGTTGCCAATGATACGGAACACCATTCGTGTTAATCGGATCCACGTGGCAATGCGCCAGCAAGGTTTCAAGGCTAACCGTTCCCTCAAACGATATCGATTGCGCAATTACACCAAGCGGCGATATCGTCCCATCATAGACGACCTTCCCATCGCGAAGGATTTGTGCAGTATGGACAATATGCTCTTTAGGAATCACCCACCCGTTTACATCCATACCAGAAGCATATTCGAACACTTCAAAAGCTGCAAATGACTGAAAAACAGATACAGCTGCATCATTTCCCGATCCAACGATTGAGTAGGAGAAGGGATAGAGAGCCTCTATAATGTCCAGAATTTTTCTCATTTTTCCGGATCTCTAATTTGAAGATTCCCATTTGGTAGAACCTGAACGGAACTTCGCATTGCTCTATCCAAAACCTCCGAAGGAGTATAGAAGCGCGTGCCGTCCCGTACCCCTTCCAACGCATCCTGATGCGGCTCATCGCTCGCTACAGAACCCACCGCGATACATCCTGTCAGTGTTGCAACAATTACTCTTTTAGCTTCCGACCGAACAACCAATCCCGCGCAAAACGGATGCAGCGTCAGGTTATCATCGACAGGCAGCAGCGAGACCTGCGCCAATCGCACTACCCTGCCGTTAACATAGGTCCGCGCGCCATCATACGGAGCCCCGAAGGCATTGGCGAACCGAACGATGTGATCCGCGGACCATCGCCAATCGATCCACCCATGGATTTTACCAATAATACGCGGAAAATAGAGTCGTTTGGCGTTCCACGTGTCATAGTGTTCAGGCTCGAACGCTGCGTCTGAAAAAAGTTCCAAAAGAAACTTTTTAATAAAGGTTAAGGAATGTGTATCCTTAACCTGTGAATACTCTATTGGTGTCGCGACCGTTTCAGGAAAACTATAGAATTCCGACTTCAGGATCGGGCCCCGATCAACTTCTGGACCGATAGCCTGTACCACACACCCCCCTCGAAAGTCCGCATTCATCGCCTGCCAACTATGATGCGCACCTCCGACATAGTATGGCTGAGGAATGGCATTGTAATTATACATGCCCTTTGGAAACCCTGCGATAACCTCATCAGGAAACACCCAAGCAGGTCCGAAGCATAATGCCATATCGGCCCCACAGGTCGCAATCGCCTGCCCGTCCTTGCGGATATCCTCTATACATATTAGATCGGCACCAAGGGCTTGTGCTACCTCCGACAGGGTCTCGCCCTTTGGCCCAAATCCAATTGCTGCATAGCGCGGGGCGACAACGAAAACTACATCGACCCCGTATCCACGCATCATTTCAGCTGTTTGCACCATCAATCGACTGCCGCCTATGACAGCGATCTTTCGAACAATGCCAAAACGGATGGACTTCCTTGAGTCAATGCTTTTCACGGTGAGCTAAGCTCCCAAATATCCTCAGTCGAAACATCAAACGAGCGCTATTCTGGATCATACCCCAAAAGCACTTCTCCAACACGCTCAGAACCCGACTGCCAATAGTTAGGTAATATCGCCTCTATCACAAAGCCTGCTTTCTGGAACGCCTTCGTAGATCCGAAATTGGGTTCATAAACACCGGCAACAACCTTCTGTAACCCCAATTTCTTCAAACCAAACTGGGTAACCGCTTGGATTGCTTCTGTCGCAAATCCTTTTCCCCAAGACCCCCGGTCTCCGACCATAATGCCAATACCAGCGCGACTGTGTCGTGCAATCACCGGTCCTATTCTAATATTCCCAATATGCGGTCCTTCACCCTCACCGGAAGCTTTACGAAGGAACATTCCAAACAAAAACACACCAGAATTGGCGAAGCGCGTAATGTCGTCCCTAATTTCTTCCTGAGTCCAGGAGCGAAACCGAACCTCGAGGTAACGGACAATTTCTGGATCGTTCATCCAGTTCATATAAGCTTGGCTTGCATCACTTTCAGTCAGAATACGCAGAATTAATCGCTCAGACTGAATCGGTTCAACTTCATAAGGTGTTACCATGGTCGAATTGTGCGCTTTCTGGCCTCCAGATGACGCTTGATCTGAACGATATTATTGTCTGAAAAAACCAGCATTGTTCCTAGGATTAGGCCATCAATCTCGACATCAAATGCGGCATCGACATCATCCAAGTTTCCGGCACCGCCCTCGATAATCATCGGCACCGATATAAGCTTACGAAGCGCGCGCATATGATCTATAGGAAATCCAGATCGTCGGCCTTCACGGTTCACGAATGAGATTCGTATCTCACCGGCTCCGAGTCGTTGCGCTTCCAGTATCCATTCCTCAACCGAAGCAGATGTGCACTCATCCCTACGGTGATCGTAAAAGGCCAGTCGATTGCCATCTTCAAAGACATCAACACCAACCATGCATGCCTGCCGCCCAAACCGCTCTGCAACTTGCGTGATTAGTGTTGGGTTTTCAAACGCCGTTGTTGTCATCGAAACTTTATCTGCGCCACCCGCAATAGCGGCGGAGGCGAGTTCCAACGTATTGATTCCGCCCCCAAATGTAAGTGGTGTCGCACATTCTGCCGCAACCGCTTTCAGGATATCCAGCTTTGGTGGATTTCCCTTCTTCGAAGCGTCAATATCTAGAAACGACAGCTCGTCGGCGCCCTGAGCGTCATAAATTCGAGCCGATGATGCCGGGGAGCCAGCGTCACGATAGTCTTTATACCCAACCCCTTTTACAAGCCGATCACCGGACAACAAGAGCGACGGAATAATACGAACCGGTGATGTCATTACTTTGGCTCCCAATCAATAAACCGCTCTATGAGCTTTTCACCTTTGGCCTGGCTCTTCTCAGGATGAAACTGGGTTGCGAATATCGGCCCTTTCATTAAAGCGCAGACAAAGTTGACGCCATGATCTGAGGTCGCCACTATATCGGCCTCATCCTTCGGAATAAAAACATAAGTATGGGCGTAATAATAGTACAGTCGGCCACCTATATCGTGGAGCGGGGAATTACGGCCTTCCTGGGGTTTGATTTGTGCCCAGCCAATATGAGGGACTGGCGCCTTAGGCGCACCATCATAAAGAGTTTCGAATGGCTCCACTGATCCGGGAATCCATCCCAACCCTTTATGCTCACCGTACTCCGTTAGACGATCAGCCATCAATTGCATGCCAAGACAAATGCCAAGTATCGGCGTGCCTTTCTTGAACACAGATTCTTCAATAGCTTCCAGCAGGCCGTCAGACCGCAAGGAATTCAAGGCAGGCAGTGGCGTACCGACGCCTGGTAAAACCAGACGATCCATTTTAGCGATATCTTCAGGTCGACTGACCAATTCCGGATCGTGCCCAATATTCCAAAAGGCGTTGTACACAGACCCTGTGTTACCGACCCCGTAATTTATAATTCCAATTCGCATAGTTTTTTCCGCTCGTTAAGGCGCAGATACGCGACAAATCACTTTGCTGCCGCACTATCTTTCTCGCGATCCCCTGTTATTTTATTCCACTGATCAAAATCCCAGGGCCGTGTATTGCATTTCGCGCATTCGCCGCATTCCGGCATCACATTCGGTGAGACCGCATGTGGTCGAACGATATCGTGAAATTCTTCTTCGGTAATGTTCAAGAAATCCAGAAAGGGATCTAAGGCAAAAGGTCTGCGTCCGTCATACTGACCGACCAGCTTTTCCGCTTCCGCCCGGGTCATTCTGCCATTTCTAATATCGATCGACGTCACATGTGCCGTACGGCCATACCCGCGCTTCATGAAGCGGATATAATCCCTCACACCCTGCATGTAACACTCGATCTTTTCATAATCATAGGCTTCGGGCACGCCTTCAACCATCTCGCCCTGCCAGTCTAACTCTTCCTTGATCGTGACAACATTTTGCTTGGTGTCCCAAGGAATGTAACGCCCCAGGAAAATTGAGCGGACGTTCTTGCGTTTCAATTCACGGGCTGGGGGAAAGGTGTAGGGCCAAAGATCGCGATCTTCCACAGGATAATCGGAGACTGAATTATCTAGCATACCCAACATATCTGCCGCATTCAGCCCAAGATTGACTTTAAGGTTGAAGCGACGTTCATCGCTTTCTTCTTCTTCGTCGAACCCATACCAAGATGAATACTCTTGTCCACCCTCACCCCAAACCAAAAGCGGCGTATCAAACCGCAGAGCCGTCCACATTGGGTAAGCGAAAATTCCAGTGTGACAGTGCCAACAAAAATCACCGCGCCGTCGCAAGCTTTCGAACATTAGTTTACGGACGATCTGCCAATTGGGTGTGAACTGGTGGACGTCACAGCCAAGTGTACGAAACGCTTTTAGGGCATTGTCTTGTACTGTGGGGCGAAAGAAACCGTGATCGAAACGAACCACCAGACACTTAAGCTTCTTAACCTTGGCAAGGTACCAAAGAGTATAGGTCGAATCCTTCCCTCCAGAAAAGGGAACAATGCAGTCATAGAGATATTTCCCGCGCACGGCTTCCAACTCTTTATCTAGGAGTCGACCGCGCTCCTCCCAATCAACATTAGTATGCTTATATTCGATGTTCTTACACACCGAGCACACGCCATCATCCCCGATCACAATCGATTCATTGGTCTCAGGCATCATACATTTGTTGCAAACTCTCATCAGGTCATCTCCACAACTTGGGGAAAGGTAGTAAGCGTCAGATGGCGCTCGACCGCCATTGGCAACACGTGATAACAATTAGGCGGTCAGGGCACCCTCTAAACTGTCCAACAACTTCTGTGTTGCATGCTCCACTACAATTTTTGAATCATCGTCGTCTTGCTGAAAAGCGCCGTTCCGCCAAACAGACTGTGCATCAAAGGAATGCGCGATCACACAGCCCATATAGCGTTCTGCCTCAGATTTATTAACGGCCAAATCGCCGGGCTCTTCAAAGGCGTCGTTAACAATGTCGGGAAGGTCTGCAAAATCGTGAACAACCTTCGCATGAGGCAGCACGTCGAACATATTATGCCGTCCAAACAAAATCACGGGCTTTCCAAGCAACGCCGCCTCTAGTCCTGCCGTACCGGTAACTGTTGAGACAGCAAACGATTTCTCACTTAGTGTCAAGCTGGGCTCACGATCATCCATAATCATAACATTCTTAAGATCGGAGACCTGTTCATAGAAGCTGAAGTGCCGACATCCCATTGTCTTGGGATTCTCTTTTATCGCCAAGACCGTTCCAGCGGGCAGGCTTGACGCCAATGCAACAATCATCGCGTGCTGATGGAAGAACTCCGGTGACATTAACTGCAGGCCGGTTTCAGGCTCTTTGTGCAACGGCAAGTATAGAAACGGGATATCTTCGAGGTCCGCGAGACGTTTGTAGAACTTTTTCTGCAACCGCACACGGCTAAAATATACCAATGCCAGACGATGAACATTTTGCCAGTATCGAATGGTTTCCTGCATGTCGCTCTTCATTCGGCGACGCATGTAGACACCCGTGTATAAGATAATTCTGCTAACCATTTTCATGAATGGCCGCTTACCAAAATACGACGCACTACCAAACCCTTTATACTGACCTCCGAGGGTCCGGGGCTGGACAGTGTCATTTCTTTTGTAGCTTTCGACAACACGTGAATTACTGTGAAATTCATTGTCGGTCCAAAGCCAAAATGATTCATAACGTGACGAATCCAATCGTCGATGAGGTATTTCTGCCAAGTGCCCTGCGCGAATTCCTTCATGCGGCAACTGCAATGACAAATCGACAGTTTTTTCGGTGAACTCATTTTCCCAGAACCGCAACATATTGCAGTAATATCGAACCTGATCTCGATAGGACGTCTTGTAATTCAGAAGTGTGGATTTTGGATAATAATACCCCCCGATATTAAATCCGCGCCCTAGAAACCGATGCGTGAAAGTTAAGCGGACAAGAGGTAAAGACAGGCGTTTCTCGTATTCTCGTGCCAAAGCGAATAGTTCTTGATCATCCATTTGATCACAAGGCCCTGGAGACCGGAATGACGGAATTAGGGTGATCGAATCCGCTTGGCCCGAATCAATTAAATGCTGAAATCCTAGCTTTTCTTGCGGCAAACGAACATAAAGATGCACTTTCGTTCCAAAACGTTGCTTCAAAGATACCGCGACGGGAACAAGCAGTCCGGCAAATGCCGCCGTCAAGCAAACGGCAACTGATTTTGGTGCGGTCTTAGTCATTCTGTCGTCTTGACGATACGCACCGTCACGCATTAGTAATTCACCACGAGGTCACTCAATGCATCAGAGGTCAGCCATTCCGAATTTGTGTTGCTGATATAGGAAAATTCCTCCGAAACCCGCTTACCGGAAACATTACTTCCAGCCTGTGTTATATGTTCCGGTACGATGACAAATCGGTCTTTAAGTTCGATGGTAAAACGCGCTTCATCCTGAACGACCAAAACTTCATGCAATTTCTCACCTGGCCGAATACCAATAATTTTCAATGGAGTTCCAGGCGCCATCGCCTTGGTAAGGTCAACCATTCGCATGGATGGAATCTTCGGAACGAAAACCTCTCCACCCGCCATCAATTCCAAGCTTGAAAGTACAAAATCCACACCCTGATCCAAGGTGATCCAAAACCGCGTCATACGTTCATCGGTTATTGGCAGACTATCACGGCCTTCAGCGACGAGACGTTTAAACAACGGCACGACGCTGCCACGCGACCCTATAACGTTACCATAGCGCACGGTCGCGAATCGCGTTCCGTTGCGTCCTGCCAAGCTATTGGCCGCAGTGAATATCTTTTCGGCCGCTAACTTCGTGGCCCCATACAAATTGATCGGATTAACTGCCTTGTCTGTAGACAAATTGATAAGTCGCTTCACACCTTGAGAAATGGCTGCGTTTACAATGTTTTGTGCGCCCAGAATATTGGTCGCAACGCATTCTTGTGGGTTATATTCGGCAGAGGGTACGATTTTCATAGCTGCGGCATGCACGACATAATCGACACCGCGCATAGCCTGCTCCAAACGGGGTTGGTCCCGAACATCCCCTAGGAAATACCGAATGCTTTCATAGCGGTCTGTTGAGAGCGCTTGCTCCATTTCATATTGCTTCTGTTCATCACGGGAAAAGACAATCAATTTCTTTGGGCGGGCAATGTCCAGCACCTGTTTAACAAACCGCTGTCCGAATGAGCCCGTTCCACCGGTCACCAATATCACTTTACCATCTAAATCAGGAAGATGAGTTCGAAAATTTCTCATTTCTACGATTGGATCAATCATAAATTTTCCCTAGTTCCTTGAGATCATGAGCTGCTTACAGCAGAAAAAACCACCAACCGCCAGCTCTAGCGCTTGCCATTCATATTGTTTTTTGGCCATTGACTCACTCAAAAAAAGCTACCGCAGGCCACCGACTTTCGGGAGCCTATACGACGTTCGAGAGTGTATCTCACATCTACTTCCAATTGGTCAACAATGATGTTCAGCCGATGAACACACATATTGTTCAAGGGCTAATCAAATGCCATACTCATCGCTCATTGAATCGGAGGCTAACGTTGCGTTTTCCAAACTCGCTTGAAGAGGCTGTCTACGGCGTTGGAATGATAAAAATGGGGATGGACTTCAAAACTGTTCGTTCCGCAAGCGATAGCATCGATTGCCTGCGCCATTTCGGTGTTTGGCACCGACACCGTAAGGCCGGACGAGCGCTACTAAAAGAGCATCCGTTTCCCAATCCCATCATTGATCCCCAAAGAGGATGTGGAATCATTCCAGACGGTCTGATTGATAACTTTGAGCCATTGCTCGAAAAAGCCCGCCGCATTTCCAGGGAAGCTGCAGACAGGGTAGAGCAACCGAAGGATGAGCCCTATATCAATGCACTGGATGACCAAACACTGGCCGAGAACCCAGATTTCTTTGCTCTAGCCGCGCAACCGCGCCTGATTGCCGCTGTGACCAAATATTTGGGTATCTTGCCACAAATCCGGAACATCTCAATTCTGCTTTCAAGACCCTCAGTCGGTCAGTTTTCAAGCATGAATTGGCACCTCGACAAACTCGATAGCGGATTACTTGGATTTTGGGTGAACCTATTTGATATGCCGCCAGAAACCGGGCCATTCAGTTATATTCCTGCAGACTGGAGCGACAAGGTTCGCACCGCGTATGATTACGATCGGAAAACCTATTTAGGACAAACACGGGTTTCTGACGCAGATCTCTCTACGATTGTTCCGACCGAGAAGATCAACAGTGTAGGCGGCCCGGCATTTTCATCACGCCATTTTGTCGACACATCTCGTTGCTTTCATATGGGCGGGCGATGCCGAGCCGGGATTAGAGCCAATCTGCATATCCGGTACGCGCTTCCGCACAAAATTGAACCAACGTATCGCGAGCGACTGCTGAAAGCAGCTGGCAACGATTCATGGCATCACAAGTTGCTTCTAATGTAACTCGGATCTTTGCTTGGCGCAGTTGAGGTTAAGATAATCAGCTTCCAGCCCAAGGTAATGAGAGGGGTCATTCTGAATGAATGAAAGACCTTCGTTCCGATCGATTAAATCCTGAAGTCCAGGCAAATCCACAAATTGCCCCAAAGAACTTGTCGGATTCTGTTCTGCGATATGCTCCAGAATTCTGGCATAAGTCACATCACCACCATGATTGCCGTTCAGATATTCACAATCAGTTCCCCCAACCGAATCGGGCTCGTGGAAATCGTAGTATTCAATACCTTGAAGAAGTTCATGCAAGCGCTCCCGTATGACCGTTACTGCCCTTGAAGCCCCACTGTCATCCATCGCAGCGATCACCGGCCTTGGCAATGACGGAAGAACGACAATCAAAGAGTCTGCGCTGCTTTGCGCCAATGCTATCAGATCTGCAAGCTCGGCGAACATCTTTGGATCCGGTAACCGCGTTTTATCAAAACTACCAACACTTCGATGAATTTGTCCCAAAATCGCACCAAACTGCAAAGACGCCGAGTTTTCCTCTAGGCCAAGCCACAGTTTTGAATCGAGAAAGCTACCATCCATGCGAAAGCCTCGTCCTAGAACGTGCGCCTGAACGCCTATTGGATAGTAATTTCCCCAGTTTGGAGAAATTCTTCGGGAGATAAGTCCCTCTATCGCCTGGGCAAGAGTAAGAGATCCGTCCTGCAGCCAATGATAAGGTTGCAGCAACTTCGGCAATGTCACATCAGTAACAGCATTCAGGCCAGAAATCTCGCGCTCAGCACGGCCCAACGGAGCATCGAGAAACCACCAGTGATCCAATTGAAGAATCAAAAGCTTGGGGTGTCTCAGGGGTTTCATAAGCTTCAGAAAGTTGATTCCATCGCGCAGTTCTCCCATAACCCCACCAGCATTCACAAATGTCGACGAAAACATAATGTCCCGAAACTGCAACGAACGGGACGATCCCAAAACAACAACATCGGGTTTTAGATGAGCCGTCAGCGATAGTTTCACATCACCAACATTGGAGTTCACTGCGGTGCCGTAAAGCCCATCATATTTAATAAGCTGACGACCAATAGAATCTGGATCTTCAAACTCACCAAGACGCAGCAACAATGCACCAGATGCTAAAAGAGGCGCTGCACAGAATAAAAGAACCAAGCCAACGCACGACAGGAATTGCGCTGGACGCATGGTTGTACGACCTCGCGCAAAGCAAATGGGGGCGACATTAGAATTCAAAATACAAGAACTCCTTCTGTGCCGACAACATCCCAACAACGCCTATGAAGAAGGTTAGCGCAATAAAGATGGCCCAGATACCCGAGAACGAGAACTCGATCCTAGAGGCCACTCGATTTGAATAAGTTTGAATAAATGACGCTTTTCTAAATATCTGTGAAATATTGGGACAAAACCATACAACCACCCAGCACACAGCGATCCATGCCCATCTTTCAGCCAACTCACGTATTGGAATTACATCCGTCTGAACAAATCCCAGCGCCAGCAGAGCCTCCGCTCCAGAAAACCGGGATAATCCAGATGGCAGTACAACGCCATTCCATCCTATCATTCCCTGATAAATAGCAATCATGCCGGAAAAGCTCTCAGATCGAAATGGAATCCAAGCAATAACAACGAGAAAAAAAGTCCATGTCATTGCCGTTTTTGGCCCAAGCCACGTCCAGCGCATTTGACCAAAGTTGGACTTATAAAAATGCGTAGTAACAAGGTAAACACCATGCAGCGCGCCCCAAATAATAAAGGTATATCCTGCACCGTGCCATATTCCACCAAGCACCATTACAGTCATAAGGTTCACCATCAAACGCGTCTGACCAACACGGTTACCCCCTAAGGGTATATAAATATGATCACGCAAAAATCGTGATAGAGTGATATGCCAACGACGCCAGAAATCTATAATGTCCAGCGCTTTGTAAGGTGAAAAGAAATTCAAAGGTAGACGAATTCCAATACACCGCGCCAACCCCAACGCCATTTCAGAGTAACCAGAGAAATCAAAATATATTTGGAAGGTAAAGGACAACGCCCCCCCCCATGCCGCAATAAAATCAATGGGAGCACCCGTTTCCGCAACACCGAAAACAGCATCGGCATAGGTTGAAACAGAATCTGCAAGGATGGTCTTCTTAAACAGACCCAAAGAAAAAACTGCTAAGCCGACAGAAATATTGGCGACAAAGCGACGTTTATGTTCGAGTTTTGCTAGCTGCGGGATAAGCTCCCGCGCCTGGCAGATTGGACCAGCGATCAATTGGGGAAAGAAAAGGATGAATAAGGCATAGCGTGCAAAATCAACATGCATCTGACGCCCCGTATAAGTATCCACTAAATAACCGATTTGCTGAAAAGTAAAAAAGGAAATAGCAAGTGGCAATGCGACCGCATCAAATATTGGATTCAAACCTATAAGCCGCGACATCTCACTGGCAAAAAAATCAAAATACTTATAATATCCTAACGCAAGAAGGTTTGCAGAAATCGCAAACACCATAAGCGCTTGTGGTAATTGCTTTCGCCCATTCTTGATCCGCTCCAACAGACAACCGACACCAAAATTAAAGAGAACCGACACAAGAATTATCAGCAGGTAAGGCGGATAATAGTATGAGTAAAACATAACCGAGGCGCCAATCATAAGATTGACACCAGACACAACCTTAAATTTCTGATTTAGATAAAAAATAACCAATAGGCTTGGCATAAAAATAAAAATAAACTGGAAGGAGTTAAACAGCACCTTGAATATGCCTTTTTTTGCAGCCTAACGGACGGAAAAGACGGGACGGATCACCGGACAACCCAAATTGGACTCTAAGTCGCCTTTCTTTAGTGCTGCGGAAATTTCTAAAAGAACTTTTTCCCAAGCCCCCAGAACAAATTTCTCATCTTCTACAGTCAGCGCAAAACATACATTATGAGAGCCGGTTATTAATACGCCATTCGACAACATACCCTTAATAAAGTAAGTCTTGATTGCTTCTTTGGATGCTGATGTATGAGGCGCGAAGTTGACAATTTTCCATGGTCCTAATCCAAGAAGTGAAATATGATCACTCAAGCCATTATCAGAGATTTTCTCACTTACATGTCGCGCCAGTCTATCGCCTAGATCCCAAATTTTAGGGAGAACATGGAGGTTTTTCAGCTTCTTAATTGTGGCGATGGCTGCCGCGATGGATAATGCCTCTCCACCGAAAGTCGAAGAAAAGAATATCTCCTCCATCTCCACCATGATCTTCGATGATCCAACCACAGCGGATATCGGCATGCCATTGGCCATTGCCTTTCCACAACTGGCCAAATCAGGTGTGACGCCCAGATATTCCTGAGCCCCACCAACTGCAATTCGAAAACCGGTGATCACCTCGTCAAAAACCAGCAAAGCTCCGTGCGCGTGTGTTAACTCTTTAAGCTCTTCAACATGATCTCTCGTCGGGACATATGAATTTAGTGGCTCAACAAGCACCGCCGCATATTCTCCTGGATGTGCCTTAAAAAGGGCATGGAGAGAATCCAAATCACTATAGTTAAACTTGTCACTTAGATCTCGGATTGCTTTGGGTACGCCTTTGTTGCGAACGGTTGCCCCCACATACCAATCCTGCCAACCATGATACCCACCCAAAGCAAGGCGATCCCGCCCCGTATAAGCTCTGGCGAGACGAACTGCACCAGAGGTCGCATCGGTCCCATTCTTGCCAAATCGCACCATTTCCGCACAGGGAATGGTTTCAACAAGCATTTCTGCCAACTCGATCTCACGCTCTGTTGCAAGGCTATAACTTATGCCCCGTTCTAATTGATCAACGATCGCAGCATTCACATCTGGATCCGAATATCCAAGAATAAGCGGTAAAAGGCCACCAACCATATCGACATATTCATTGCCGTCGACATCCCAAGCATGAGAACCTTTTCCATGTGTAAGAAAGAGCGGCGCAGCACCTTCGGGATAGTTGATTTTGCTCTTTGAAAATGTTTGAGACCCAAGCGGAATAACACGCTCAGCTCGCTGCAACATCTCCCAGCTTTTAGTATAACGCGGATCAAAAGAGCGTTCTTGATCACTCACGGGTCATTTCCTTCCAGCATCAAGCGGTAGCACCGCGCCAAGACAATCCCAGGCCAGCCGCAGTGTATCAAAGGCTTCCTCTATACTTGCTAAATCTGAGGACCCACCTGATTGCATTGCCGACAAAAAACATTGGTACATCGAGACAAAAGCATCATCCCCATTTACGCCCAATTGATCTAAAAGGCTACGGGGGGATGTGTCAGACACCATCACTAGATCAGATTTTATGATTTCTGGTGATTTGCCTTCGCTATTCCAACTCACAGCGCCCATAGACCCGACAATCTCTCCACCACGCCGCTTATACGGACGCAAATAGTCCAGTTGGATTTCCGTGCGGGGCCCAGACTCATGACAAAGCGTTAGACACGCCCAATCTTCGACATCAATATCCAAATCAGAAAGGCGTCCCGCAGCTGCTGTGAGCATTGTGGCAGGGCCTAGCAACCACTTAATGTAATCGAGTTCATGGATCGCGTCTAAGATAACACCACCACCCGCGACGCGAGAGGCACAATACAACTTCCGATAATCACTGTTCGGTCGCATATTCGGTAACGAGTTTCCGTAATGCAAACGGGCGAACAACGGAGTCCCAATCGATTCCAATCCTTGCTTCAGCATCCTAACTCCAGGATGAAAGCGCATGTTGCATGCACCGTAAACCTTGGTCCCACTGCCTTTAATCGACGTCATCAGACGTTCAGCGTCGGTGACGGTCGCGGCTAAAGGCTTCTCTACCAGAATGCTTCTTACATGTCCCAACCATGGCAGTGCGACAGAAACATGAAACTCATTGGGGACGGCGATGACAACACCATCTGGCTGCCAGTTTTTGGCCGCATCGAAGTTTGAAAAACAGTTTACGTTCAAAGTATCCGCAAGTGCCTGCGCCCGTCCATTATCAGTATCCCAGACAGCAACATCGCATAGAGATTTTAGTAGCCGTGAATGCCGAGAGCCAATCGAACCACATCCAATTACGAGGACTTTCACGACACCAAATCCTGACCGGCGACGAATCTCAAATAATCTAAATCTTCGGGCGTATCGACATCTATGGAGCGCCGTCTAGGCATCAGATGCATGCGTAAGGAGGACCCGAACCATGTCTTTTGACGCAGCCACTCTGCAACACAAACCGAATATGTACTGCCATTGTCCACCACATAGCTCGCAATCTCATCGTGACGAAGCCGAACCAACTCAGGAAAAGCTGGGACGCCGCTTCCATCAGGCTTACGGATTAAGGCCTGATGTACCGGATGGCTGAATTCAGTTACCGCAACCGCAAAATCACAGATACCAGGTGTGATCAAAGACACTGTCGCTTTAATATCTTCGGCGGTCCTAAGCGGGGCGGTTGCATAGAGAACAGACATAATCATTGGCATTTCGCCCTGCGCTTCAATGCGACTTAGTATATCCATACAGACGTCGCGCACCCGAGCATCATCCCCAGCCAAATAAGGCGGTCTCTGATCAAACTCAACCTTTTCCACTTTGGCGATTTCATAAATTTCTGAACTGTCGGAGGAAACGATGATACGGTCGAACATCTTGCTTTCGACTGCAGCACGAATCGACCAAGTCACCATCGGAATGCCATTCACCAATGCCAGATTCTTTTTCGGAATGCGTTTTGACCCAGCCCGAGCCGGAATGATAGCGATGGTGCTCATTATTGTATTTCAAGCTTGTTTTTTAGCGATTGAACGACACGATCCACATCAGACATTTCCAGAGTTGGATAAAGCGGCAGAGAAAGGCATTGGTCGTAGTAACGTCGCACCCCGGGTAAATCTGGATGGTTCGGGTACAGCGCTTGATAATAGGGCTGGTAGAGAACTGGGACGTAATGAACCTGAGTTCCGATTTTATCGTCTTTAAGAGACTGAATTAGATCCCCTCGGGAAATCCCTAATGCCTCAAAATCAATAAGGATAACGAACAGGTGGTTGACCGGTTTGCAATGCGGCGAAGATTTCAAACAGGTCAAATAGGGTGAGCGGTCCGATAATTGACTTCGATAGCGACCCACTAAGCTTTGCCGTGCCTTACCAAACCGATCCAATTTCTGCAATTGAGTCATCCCTAGGGCGCATTGAATGTCCGTTACCCGATAGTTCCACCCCAAATTAGTCATCTCATAATACCACGGGTTAACACTGCCATTTTCGGCAAAAGCCAACACTTTGTTTGTGAAAACATCCTTATTTCGCTCAATTCCATGCGATCTCAATAACGCCACCCTCTTTGCCAGATCAGAATTCTGAGTAGAGACTACGCCACCTTCTCCCATAGTAATTGTTTTAACTGGGTGAAAGGAAAACACGGCCAGATCGCTGTGATCGCACGCACCAACAATATGCCATTGACCATCTTTAGATTGATAACGCGATCCTAACGCATGGGCAGCATCTTCAATGACCATTGCGCCTAAGCGTTTGGCTTCTTCATATATCTCTTCGACTTCGGCAACTTCACCGGCAAAGTAGACCGGTAAAATAACTCTAACCCGCTTCCGATCCGGCCCCAATCGCGCCAAGGTATCGCGCAAATGTTTGATTCCCATCATCCCCGTCTCAGGATTCACATCAGCGAACACCACATCTGCGCCGCAGTACCGCACAGCATTGGCGGTTGCGACGAAGGTATTCGCCGGCACAATCGCCAAGTCATTTTCTTTCAACCCAACAGCTGCACAGGCGAGGTGCAAACCAGCCGTCGCACTGGAACAAGAGATCGAAAACCCTGCGGAAACAACCGCGCAAAACGCCTCCTCAAATTGTGCGACCAACGGACCAGTCGTAAGAAAGTCACTCTGCAGAGCCGACGTCACCGCAGCAATATCATCTTCTTCAATGATCTGCTTGCCATATGGTAAAAATGAAAAATCAGCCATGATGCTTGTTCGATTCTATCGTCACCTGCCCTGGTTTTCTCAACAACCCCTGCTGTCCGCAAGCATCTCGATACCAGCCTTTCCGGGACATTAAGTCGTCATGAGTACCCTCCATCACGATGCGTCCATTTTCCATCAAAAGAATATTATCGACATGAACCAGGCTCGAAAGCCTATGGGTAACCACAAAAATTGTCTTTCTATTCTCCCTAGCTAAATGCCGGATGGTTGCCATAAACTGTGCTTCGGACTCTGCATCAAGATTACTGGTCGGCTCATCAAAGATCAGAATGTCAGCACCGCTCATCAAAACTCGAGCGAGATCCAGTCTTTGTCTTTGACCGCCCGAAATCAATGAGCCATTTTCTCCGAGCCGAGTTTGGTATCCCTTCGGGAATTGAGCAATAAATGAATCTGCTCCGGCGGCAAGCGCTGCCGCCTGAATATTATGAAATGACGGATTCTGAACACCAAGTGCTATATGCTCGGCGACCGTTGTATCAAACAATTGCGGATGCTGCGGGACATAACCGATAAGGTGCCGGTAACCTGAAAGCTCCATTAACGCAACGTCCTGACCGTCGATCTCCACCTTCCCAGAGCTTGGCTGGCGCAGGCGTGGCAACAGATCAATCAAGGTAGATTTTCCAGCACCAGAAGGACCAACAAGAGCAGTTATCGTCCCAACCGCTATCTGAGTAGAGATATCCTTCAATGCAGGCTGATCAGACCCTGGATAAGTTACCGAAATAGATCTGAATGCGATGCCTTCCTTCACCATCATTGGAGCAGGTACGCCATCATCTGGTTCCCGAGACTCTAGCAGAGTCCGAAGCGTTGAGGCGACCTTATGTAAACTAGTTCGAAAAGCCACAAGCGTCTGGCTGAGACTCACAACTTCCTTGAACATCGGCGTTAGGCGCGCCAGGACGATTACGAACATCGCCAGTCCTTCTAGTGCCAACCCAAAGACATTCACGCCCAGATAAATCACGGCGAAACATGCCACGACCGCGATAGGTTCCGAAAGTGCAGACAATACACCCTGACTTTTGGCAAAACCAAAATTTACACGAAACCGCCACTCATTGCGCGAATCCATTTCCTTACATTCCAAGGACTCGGTTCGCGTCAAACGGATCAACCGCATAGATCGTAGGCGCTCTGCTAAAAACACAGATGCAGCTTCATTTGCTGCTGTAATCTCAATGCTGGATGTCTTGGCCAAACGGAAGAATACTCTAAAAAAAAATGCTGTCAGACCTAAAATCCCAACCACCCAAAGCGTTAGGATTGGTTCTGCAATCAGCAGAGCACCTCCATAAAACGTGATCATGAATATCGATGTTGCTAAGGTTACAGGTTCGTAGGCAGACACAGTCGCACGATCCGTTTCCTGGCCCAGAGCATTCATTATCTCGCCTTGCGTCAGGGTTCTTTGCACATCCAATTTCGCCCTGACAAATGCCTCGAACCCTGCCGAGCGAACATTTCTTACAAGTTCCTCGCGCAGACGGCTACGAATTATAGACTCGGCATACTTAGAGACTTGGCGCGCGCCCAAAAAAACCAGGGTAATAAAAAACAAAGTCGGCAGCCCCAAAGGCAGAGAGAGTTGCTCCAGAGTTTCAATCACCGATTTCCAATACGCTGCATTTTGAACCAATTCTGCCCGATCACCACGCGCTTGAACGAATTGCAAAATCGGCAAAAATAAGCCGATTGTAATCGCTTCAAAGAAAATCACGGCAAGACGAGCCACGCATAATTTAAAATATTGCGAGGGACGTACTCCAAGCGTTGCCAAATCTGCGAGATAATCCCGAATGGCTTTTTGAGTCGCCATCACGCTGTTTCCATTTTTAGAGAATATCCGCGCATTTATTTTCCAGGTTTGGCGAGGCGAAAATTCTCCAGATACAACACGTCTAATCCACTACAGAAGAATGTATGCAAAGCTTCCAACGGCGCATTGACCGTTGGCTGTTCGTTAATATTCAAGCTCGTATTCAATAACATCGGTGGACCACCTGCCTTGTGGAAAGCACTGATCAAGGCATGGAAGGGCGCATTCGTATCTGCACGAACTGATTGTATGCGGGCCGTATCATCAACATGGACAACTGCAGGGGCCGCCTTTCTGGCCGTCGACTTCGCCGGCAATGTAACAACCATAAAGGGTGCGTCAAACCCAGCGTCGAAATAATCATCCTGGTGCTCATACAATATGGAAGGACAGAAGGGACGAAACTCTTCTCGATATTTTATACTCGAATTAATCCGCTCTTTCGCACCTTCATCAGATGGATCGGCTATAATGGAACGATTCCCTAAGGCACGTGGACCGTATTCCATGCGCCCTTGGAACCACCCAACCTTATATCCTTTACCAAGATCTTTGACGCAGGCTTCAGTTGGATCATTCAAATCTTGATAATCAGCCCCAATTTGGTTCAACCGGAATTTGATTTCGTCAGCGGTGTAGGACGGCCCCCAATACGCGTGGTCCATTTTTTCGATTGGGAACCCCTCTTCAACGAGTTTTAGCATTGCCGCCCCAAGCGCAACGCCCGCATCATGTGGCACTGGCGGAACATAGAGACGTCGAACGGCTGGATTCAACAAGATTTCCATATTAGCCTTGCAGTTCAAACCAACACCACCGGCAATACAAACATCCGGACAACCGGTCTGCGCAATAGCTGATTCAACAATTTCGATTTCGACAACCTCAAGTTGCTTCTGTAAGCTAGCGGCAATGTTCCGATGTCGTTCTTCTAATGGCGCATTGGGCAACCGGCGTGGGCCCAAAACGTCCTCTAACCCGGTTGTGAAAATTCGCTCCTGACGAGTTGAAAAGTCAGTCGTATAAAGCGCCTTGTCCACGATCCGTTTGTCGAAGCTTTGATTAAAATGAAAATCCAGTCCGTCGGGTCGCAGAATCTTCGAAAACTCCTCCAGATACGTGGGCTCTCCATAGGATGCCAGACCCATGACCTTATATTCGTCATTAGTCATCTGATACCCCAAATACTGGGTCATCATGCCATAGTAGAGACCCAAAGAATTTTCTCTAGCAAACCGTTTGAGCACCGTCTGTTGCGTTCCTTTGGCATGCAAAATTACGCCAGACGAGTTGTCTCCAGAATTATCCAAGCAAACAACCGTCGCTTCATCAAAACCTGAACTATAATATGTACTTGCCGCATGACACATGTGGTGGTCATACAGTTCTACTTTGGGCGAATGGCCGAAATTAAAGGCGACCCACTCAGCCACGCGCTGGGCGTAATTGGGATATGTCTTCAAAGGAGAGCATATAAAAGAAACGTCTTGAATTGATATTCCAGCTTCACGCAGACAATATTTGATCGCCCCTTTTGGCAAGTCCCCGCGAGCATGTTTGCCTAAAGTGAACCGTTCTTCTTCGCTTGCCGCAATAATAACACCATCCTGCATCAAAACGGCCGCCCCATCATGATGCCCCGCTTTCAATCCAGAACTAATTCCAATTACGTACATAAAGCTGCCTTTCACGAATTTGTGATTCGTTCTTAACTTTTGGATACCGTCGATAAGATTTGGATTTCTGCCAACACTCTTGCGTCCCAAGACAATAATTGTGATGAAACTGCGCCTTTAAGATTTTCGACCATTTGTTTTCTTTTTTTCGGATTTCTAGACAAACTTAGGAGCGCTTCGGATAATGCCACATCCCCAAGTGTCGCGTCGTAGCGCATCGCGGCAGCCGGCGGCAAGAGGGCATCGGTTGCCTCATCAATTCCGGTTACAGGATCACTTTTAGGCAACACCAAACAGCACCCCATTGCCATCGCTTCAAGATTGGCATTTGATAAATTGCCATGTCGGTTACCCGACACATAGACGTCGCAGACCGAAAACCATTCATGTACTTCCCCATGGGGCCTCGCGCCAAGCATCCAAATTGCGTCAGTCAATTTGGCGTGTTGTATTTTCTCCTGCAAAGCCTTTCTCCGCGGCCCCTCACCGACAAGAACAAAAATTGTCTCAGGTCGATCAGTAGCACCAAGGTATCGCACTGCCGCATTGACAAAATCATCACAGCCCTTGTACTCGGTCAATCGTCCTAGGAAGAGAACAACCACTGCCTCCCTAAGCCGAAATGAGACGCGAAGGCTTTCTCTGGTCTTCCTTTGATTACTGATATTCACGCCGTTCAGAAGTATGGAACGCGGTACAGAGTCTTCTAACAATAATGGTAAAATTCGCTCGGCCCCACTCCCTTCTTGTGTACAGACTACATGACGAAATGGGCTGCGATAGGCCCATCGATACAAATGTGCTACAAGGCCGCGCCCATTTATGACGGAGCGATGAAATGGGAAAATTCCCATCATGCGAAGAACAACCTTCCTTCGCACAATCCGGGATAAAACCGCCGCTTGGAAAACCAGGCCATTGGTGCAGTAAATGACGTCTCCTTTGCAGCGACGGGCTAAAAGCCCACACAAGACTGTCTGACGAAGCTCGTTCACTAAACGAGTAAGCCAGCGTGGCCCAACGGTGTGCCAACCAATCACTGTCACATTACCTAAATTTTCGATATATCGTGTGCCCTCTCGCCCCAGATTCAAGTTTTCTTCAGCATTGCGGGCAAATACTGCAACTTTAACTTTGAACGGCGAGTCAGGCTGATATCCTTGCTCTAACAGTTTATATATCGCTGGGACTCCTGATGGAGCCCATTTACCGCTTACCAATGAGTCCATCAATCCACTAAATGCCGGGATAAGCACCAATGTCTGTGTGATCATAATGAGGGGCCCATTTGTGTGTTCAAGCCTATCCCAACCATATAATCCTGAACGCACCATGATATTGCATTGCGATGCCCCCGCTTGTCGTTTCGAACCGTTGCGAAGGGAGTAACTGCGTAATTTGCCGGCACGTCCATCCAGTATGCGAACCATCGTCGATCAAAATCTTGCCAATGGTGACGATCCCGCAGGACAAAGAACACCTTTGCAGCTTCGCGCACAGGCCTAATCCAGTTCGGAGAAATGAAACGTGGAAAATCCACACCCTGCCACACCTTTCCCCAATTCAAGCTTTGCAAAGTCCTGCGGTATAGCGCCTGTCCTACCTTATCGCAGGGATCAATATGTTCCCAGAAATCCACAAAATCCCGATCCCACAAAGGTAATCGCCAATCATATCCAGCAAACTCGTAAATTCTCTGCCCAGAAACAACATACTTCACCTGCCGATTTCTATATTCGGAGGTTTCATACAAGCTCCAGGCTGGTGCGCCACCCGAAAGGTCAATACCAGCATCTTCAAAATCCTTACGCAGACATTGTTCGATCAACTCCAACGCCTGCGGGTTTTTGAGGTCAGCCCAGAGACTATAATGTTTCCCAACAAGCCGGTTAACCACGTCTGAAAACGCTACCTTCGGATGCTGAACCAAGTCCAACGGGATGTGTCCCCCAGTTATGAAATCACCGGATTGACCATTCACAAAGAGCGCATCATCCGGGACATAACGATTCTTAGAGAGCTCCAGAACTGCCGGTAAATCCTGTTGAAAAGGGACATTTGCCATTGTTTCGGCCATCGCACGATAAGCGTGATCCTGCGCACTGCGGAACCATTTCTTCTGAGTCTGTGGCGTTTGCGGCACAAAGGTCCATTCAACGCCCAGACGCTTGGCTATCTCGGCGCTGGCCTTAGCCTCATAGTTACCCGGCAGCCCATAGGCAAAGGTCTTAATCGATCGTACTCCAGCTTCCAGCAAGCCTGTTAGGATCAATCGTGAATCCAAGCCAGCTGATAACGGCACAATGACTGTGCGATCTCCGGCATCGGCTGCCAAGCGTGAAAACATACGCTCCAGAACCGCAGTCAACGCCGGATCAGCACCCTCCTGTGCGCCACTTACGTCTGGTTTCGGTTGATAGCAATGATACACCTGATGGCGGACTTTTGATCCTTTTACTATCAACGCAGAGCCACATGTCAACTCATGCAACCCTTGTATCAACGTACCTCCAGCAAGCGTAAATCCAGACATTGCAAAAACAGTGCATTGACTGGAATCCCATCGATCAAGTCTGCAAAAACGGGCCACAGCAGCAGGATCAGGACCTATACACACACCAGACTCTGTGTTTCCATAAGCAATTGAGTAACTGCGGATTGGGTCTGTCAAAGCCACAGTCCAATTCGGCGTTTCATAAATCAGACCAAAGCAACCAATCCAGCTATTCACAGCACGGACCAGATCATCGGGATCCAAAATAACATGCCGGGCAAGTTCGACTTCAATCGAACTAGAATACAAATGGCCGACCCAGGTAACACGGGCCCCCTTATGATCAAATTGCCGCCACCCCCGCTCCGGCGAAGATATGACGGTCCGAGTAAGCTCGGGGGTGTTTTCTTTCGACTTCACAGATCACCTATGAGGAACTCGCGCAGTGAACCCGAGTCAACAAACTCGGGTGCGTCCGAAATCGCGGCATTTAACAATGCAACATCCAATATTGGGCAATTCCGTTCGTCATAAGAGACAGGCAGAAAATGACACCTTTGACGAATTAAGGGGGCTATTTCTGGGTTGAAGGCCGTTAAACCGAGATCAAGATAGAGGATTGGTCGATTTGTACACACAGCTTCCCAGAAAGTGGTTGATTCGCCCCAATCAAAGACAAATACATCAGCCCAACTAAGATAGGCCTCGAAGCGCTCTTCTGCGACACGCCCGCAGGAGGCAAGCGGATGCGGCTTGCCCCGGGCGGCTCCTTCCGGATGCGGTTTAAGAAGACATTCATGGTACCCGTTCTGCAATGCCTCCCCCACCGTCATTTGCCAATTTAGGTAGACACTATCGGGCAACAATGCGGGTACAAGTTGCCGTGCACCCCGCATTATCGTAGGCGCATACATCACTTTTCGGGCACTTTTTGTTGAGGTTTGACCTTGATGAGCTGGCACAGACTTCAGCAATGGCAAGCCTTGCCCACCAGAAAGACTAACGGGTCGGGTCACGGAATTGGATTGCGCGAGTCCCAATCGTTCCGCCAAACCAGCTGCCTTTCGAGTTCCCAACATAAACTGACTAGAGGAGGCCAATTCTATATATGCTAAAGTTTCTGTATCCGCTATCATGCCATCTTTAGCGCCATGACTGAAGCGGCAGACCTTAGCACCCTGCGATAAGGCTGCAAGCCCTATCGCGCGAGACGCCCAACTCCCACCAGTCCCTGACCATATCTCTTTTGGCATACGTGCCTCTCGTAAAGCCAAGAGGTCCGACAGCGCCTGATCGATCACAGAAGTGACTGTTTTGAAAAGCATCTCCGTCAGTCGTATCACCATTTTAGGAGACAGTTCCGGATCGTCCAGCATGGCATCTAACATGTCGGTCGACAAAGCCAAGGCACAAGGTTTTTGGCGTTCAGATTGCCTACTGCTTCGGCGTGAAGACAGCAGCAAACTCGACGCATGTAAATAGCCAATAGGCCCAAGCTCTCTCTTGGAAGCCTGCTGTAAAAGCAGGGGATTATGAGAAATCACAGTCACTTCGGATCGGGCCAAAGCAATAAGTGAGTCAATTGGACCATGCCAACTCAAGTTTCGAGCCAAACGACGAAGCGAGGACCAGCGAACCTCCTCAGCATCCGCTGCTTTCGTCCCTGAGAACCCTTCCCAACCTTGCGATTGCTGACATCGGCCGGCTAAAAAATCCAATCCGGCAGAGTTTCCAATGACCGTGACGCCCTCTTCCTGAGCTTTCTGCAGTGCAACTGCAACTTCCAAAGCCGCAGCAACATTCCCGATCAAATGATGTCCCGCCAAAAGCAATACATCACGATGGAACTCATCTTTCTGCCCTGCGGTAAACTTGATGGTACGATCCCGTACACCATCACAAAGCGCAGCGGAGGAAACATAACTCAATGGCCATCCAGCACGGGAACGCCAGCCCGGCGGTGCCTGCAATGGTGTCCATTCATATGGTGTCTTCACTGCTGTGCGGCTTTGCTCATTAAGAGAAGTATTCGCCGTCACAGGGTGAACTCAAGACGCGTCGGACAGAAACGCCTCAGAACTGCCTCAAGATTGAGGATTTTCCAGACAAAGAAAGAGTTTCCAAGATCAGGCGCATTCGCATAGGTATCATAGTCGGCCAGGAACCTATCCATATCAATAAGTCCATATCCCGCGACCGCGCCATCCCGTACGAACGCCTTACAATCTTCGAATATATCGGCCTTGAGCCATTCTCTTTGTGGGGAAGAAACATAACGCTTGGTCTCCGTGGCGACTGGACCCCCAGCAAATCGTTGCATCATCCTCTTTGGCAGGCTTTTAGACACGCCGTCGCAAATGAGCCAGTCACCTGGCAATCTACCAACCGCCTCGACCAAAGCATGATCTAGAAAAGGCACTCGGGTCTCAACACCCCACGCCATACTAGCGCGATCCTGAAATTGTAAGAGCTTCGGGAGCTTTATGGCGTAGGCATCCCTTAACATTGCGCGACGGAGATGTCCCTTTGCCTGGCGCCATAGCTCAAACTCTGGCGTTCGGACCTTGACATCACGAAGCGGCACGCCCAGCACCAAGCCTCCAGAAAGAGATGAGCCATCCGGTGCACGGACTCCTTTTGCACCTTCTATCTTCCTAGCGTTAACACCTAAGGTTCGCAAATTTGCATCATGTGATCTTTCATAGGCTTCCTGCTCTCGTGTACTGTTTTCGAGATCCCCTTTTTCCGCGAGGTCTGCAAAATGAGCATCAAAATAGTATCGATATCCAGCAAATATCTCATCAGCCCCTTCACCGGCCAAGAGCACCGTAGTGCCTGTCTCCCGAGCCAGCCGCATCATGCGCCATGCCGAAAGGGTTCCAACTCCTCCCAACGGCATTTCAAAAACAGCAACCGCCTGTGTCAGATCAGATAGAACTTCATCCGCACGGAGACGAACAGTATGATGCGTATATGAAATATTAAAATCGACCTGGTTCACGGGGGCGATTTCATCATAGTTTGGATTTTCGAAGCCATAGGTGTAAGCATGCAAGTCGGACAAACCACTTTGAGCGATTCCATGCATTAGTAACTGACTATCCAGCCCGGCGGATAGGCTGACGCCTACTGGTACATCTGAGAGCAAATGGTGGTCTATAGAGGCTAACAGTAACTCCCATATCTCTTGTTCTACATCCACCGACAGTTCGATTTCATCGTCAGCAATAGGTGGTTTCCAGTATCGTGAACTCTTTGACGTCGTTGGGTACCAACTCATAACCGTACCAGGTTCAACCGTCATTGCCGGACTAAAGAATGTATCCGGTCCATGAGCCAGCAACCCATCGATCAAATAATCTGATACGGCAGCAAGATTCAACGAAAGCTTTGCGCCCAAAGCCACCATCGGCTTCAATTCAGACCCAAAATAAATTATCCCATCTTGAGCAACATAATGAAGTGGTTTGATACCAAATCTATCTCGCACAAGATGTAGAGATTCGTCTCGAGGGTCCCAAATTGCGAACGAGAACATTCCTGACAACCATGGTAAAAATGCTAATCCATAGCGACAATACAGTTTCAAAATGACTTCAGTATCTGAATGACTCTCAAACTTACAGTCCTTTAAATATCGCCGACGCAAATCATCCGGATTATAAACTTCACCATTATAAGTGAGGACAACGCCCGTATCACGGTCGCGCATCGGTTGAGACGCTTTATTACTTAAGTCTTGTATAGAAAGGCGTGTATGTAAAAAGCAAACAGTTGGCGCGATCCAATGGTCAGAGCTATCGGGTCCCCGATGCCGCATAGTCTGCAACGCTAACTTAGCTTTATCGAGAGACACGGAACGCCCAACAAGACCTGCAACACCACACATTTAGAGGAACGCCTTTACAATAGCTAAGAGGTTGGCACTCACGACATCACTAAAAAGTCATCATGCCCCAAAATCAAACCACACTACTGTTCAAGTTGACATGGCCTGACGAACGACATCTGGCACAGCCAAGGGATTGGCGCGGCAAAAGCCAAGAACAGCTTGTTCAAGGTTCATGAACAGACCATCTTCTACCGGGTGCCCGGTTTCGATCGCATACCGCAGAAATTGGGTCGGCCTCGGATTGTAGATGACATCAAATACACGACAGCTTTTCGGTATGCGCGAAAAACATTCAAGCGGAACCGGACTCGCCGTTACATCTGCATTTGCAAAACCTAGGCTTGTACAGTTGATCAAAATATCCAATTCCGAAAATTCGGGAGGTGTGACGGGCATGCCTATCAAGCGTGCTCCAATTTTGCTTGCAAAACCTTGGTCCCGCTCAAGGTTGCGGCTCGCCAATGTCAATTCGGCATTAGCATCAGCCAAATACGCAGCTACGGCTTTACCGACACCACCAACTCCGAGAGTCAGACAACGTTTACCTGCTATTGAGCCAATTAACGCTTCAATACTGACTAATGCCGCTGCACCGTCCGTATTAGCACCGCACAAATCACCATGTTTTCCACGATAGAGACAGTTGACTGCACCGATACGTAGTGCAGTCGGTTCCATTCGGGTTGCCCCAAGAAACGCTGCAATGCTCTCCTTGTAAGGCATCGTCACCGCACCGCCCAAAAACCGCTTATCTTCGTTCAGCGCAGTAATTAACGCAGGTATATTGCCAGCAGATACATCCATCGGAATCATTCTAGCGGATTGTCCCTGCGCCTGAAATGCCGCATTCCAAAGTGTTGGTGAACGCGCACCACGGGATGGATTGAGACCGATTATTGCCGCATAGTAACTTTCATCAATGTTTTCCACATGATTATCGATATAATCAAAAGAAGACATTTTGCAAAAAACTCCCAAGCCAAGTTTAAATATGGACCCCAAGGGTTCGGTCTACACAACGAGCCACCCTTTCCATATCCTTCATCAGATCACCAAAACTTGCAAAGTCGATAGGCTGAAGAGGATCAACCGCCGAATTTTCTGGGTCCGGATGGACTTCCAACATGATCGCATCGGCGCCGCCTGCGACAGAAGCAAGTGACATAGGACGAACCCAAGAGCGCCAGAACGTGGCATGGCTAGGATCAACGGCAATCGGTAGATGTGTTACTTCTTGTGCTGCGGGTACGACCTGCAGATCAAGCAAAAATCTTGAAGAACTGCGATGGGTATGCGGTGCTGAAACGCCGCGCTCACACAAAATAACTTTCTCATTCCCTTCCACCATTGCGTACTCGACTGCTCCCAACCAATCTCGTAAGGAACATCCGAAATGGCGCTTAATCATGAGCGGTTTCCCTGTTTTGGCCGCCGCTGAAATGAGTGGATAATTCTGCATGTTGCGGGAACCAATCTGCAAAATATCTGCAGCATCACAAATTAGATCGAGAAAGCGCTCTTCCATAACCTCAGTTATGATTCCAATACCGGCTTCCTGTTTTGCGACTTTCAGCCATGCAATGCCCTGTTCGCGGGTTTCTGTGTATTTCGCAGAGCGATATGGAAATGAAAGGGGTTTAAAAGCCCCCCCCCGTAAAAAATGAGCGCCTCTTGCTTTTACCGCCTTCGCAGTCTCGACAATAAGTTCTTCGGACTCAACCATATTTGGACCAGCAAATACTGGAATAAGGGCTCCACCGAATTCAACCCCGGCCGCAATAAATGTAGAGGCCTCTTTACCAGCTTTTTTCGCAGCCAGAGGGAATTTTGACTTCATATCTTCTTCAGTAATGTCTTTACCAGGCGCTTTGTTTTCAATCATTTCAATCTCCAGAGCTTTAAACTTATTGTTTTCCTAATTTTTGCGAGCGCGGCTTTTCACTCAAATTTACCCAAGCATTGCGTTCGATTGAAGCATAGAGAGCATGGACCAATTCAACAGCACAAACTGCTTCAACTGCTGGAACGGGCGGAACCAAACCAGCTGAATCTAATCTAGAAACCAGATCCCGCAACATTGGGCCATGACCAAGACCATAGCCCGTCGGAACCTCCTGATTATAGTCCTCAGTAACCCTATCGTCCCCGTCCTCGGCATTGATGAAAAACCATTCATCAATTTTGTTCAGGGCGATACCACCGATCTGCGCGATACCGCGATCACCAACAATAGACAATGATGCTTCAAAATCCTCGGGGCGCGCTGCCGTTGTTACTTCAATCGTGCCCAGAGACCCATTTGAGAAACGGAGAGCAGCAACCAGAGTATCCTCAGCCTCTAATATATTGGAACGCTGAGCGCCCGCAGCACAAACCGCATCAATAGGCCCGCATATCCAATTCAAGGCATCTAAATGGTGAATTGCCTGCTGATTGATAACACCACCATCTTGAGCCCATGTACCATGCCATCCATCCTCATAGTATTCCTGCATTCGACACCAACGAAGGCGAATTGCGGCGCTCACAATACTACCAAAGCGGCCATCTTCCATCGTTTTTTTCAATTTCCGCACAGCAGGATTCCAACGATTCTGGAAAACACCGCCATACATCAGGCCACGCGTTTCCGCTAGTTGGCTCAAACGCATCACAGCTTCCGGATCGAGGCCGATAGGCTTTTCGCTGATCACACTAACGCCAGCTTCCAAGACGGCACGAGCATGAAGAGTGTGATCACCGCTGCGAGTTAAAACGAAGACCAAATCCGGACGTGCCGTTTCCAGCATATCGTTTAGTTCCGTAAAGGCGCGCCCACCTAACTGTCTCGTTAGGTTCTTCGCTTTATCTATGTCTAAATCACATGCGGCAACGCATTCGAGCCCCTCCACAGGATCAAGCTCGTTGAGAATTTTAATATAGTGCTGGGCTACACGGCCACATCCTAGAAAGGCGATTTTATGAGAGTTTTTACGCATTTTCTGCATTAATCCTTTCTTAGGTCCGAAACACCAGGATTAGCCCCCTGATCTCGTTCTCTTATCGCCTGCCAATCATCCAGCAATTGCAAAACCACTTCTGCATAGTTGCTATCACGAATCTCAACAGACGCGAATGGATCGTCAATCTCGTATACGCCAAGGCGCGGTCCAAATGGGCTAGTCTCGCGTATAAATACTGGATGTGTGACGCAGCCCAAACCGAAAAGGCCAAGAATTGCGTGACTTTCTTTTATATGGCGAGGCATGAAGCGAATGTCTCCAACAGGCTCAATCTCACCATCCTTTTGGAGCCATAGCTGTCGCATTTCGGGACGCACTGCAACGACCGTATCCAGACCTTCCTCAATCATTCGCTCTATCATGGCGTCGATCATGCCCGGCGGACGAAAAGGATGCGTGGTCAGCATTACTACAACAGCATCGCAAACTCCAAAATGATCTTCCACCTTATCCAGCGAAAACTGGAGAACTTCAGTGATGTCAACATACCCTTCACTTAGTTCCGGTGGGCGCAAGAACGGTGCCTGCGCACCACGCGCTTCAGCAAAAGCAGCAATTTCCGGATCATCCGTTGAAACCACAACACGGGTAATATTACGACATCCCAAAGCATGCGACAGAGTATGATCCAACAGTCGCTGCGTTCCCGGCCCATTCAATGGACCCCTAACTGGAATAATTGCAGTCACGTCAAACTCTGTTAAATCATGACGTCCTATATGTGAATCACCTTCGATCTCCTCCATAATCCGTACCACCTTGGCGGCACGGTCTCGGTTCAGATCTTGATGAATGCCATGATAATGATAAACTGACGCATCCGGCGAATAGACAATCTGATATCCTTCCGAGATAACTTTTTTTCCCCATACACGGTCTTCAATATTTGTCACTTCTTCATCGAATGGATACGCATTCCAGACGTCGCGTCGGAAGGCGGAATTGGCGTTATGAAAAAAGCTGTCGCGGTATTGAACTTTTCGATCTAACCCAAAAACCAACATCAAATCACGTTTATCAAAGGGGCTGGAGAAAGACATTGGTTGTTGCCGTCCGTAAACCCCAGCCACTGCGGGGTCCTTTAGCTCTTTCACTAAATTCTCAAGCCATGTGGAATCGACAGGAATGCAATGCCCGGACAAGCAAACTAATATTTCTCCTTGGCTTGCACGAATTCCATCATTAATTGCCTTGCCTGGCAAAAAGACATCAATCGTCACCAATTTGACACCGTAGGGCATGGCCTTCGCAATTGTCTGATCTGTCGACCCATTATCCACTAGGATGATTTCAAAATTCGTGTAGGACTGTTTGCAAATTGCACGTAGACACGCACCAATCCACCGCTCTTCGTTTTTTGTCCGAACAATGATGGAAACTAAGGGATAGTCAGTCATAGAGCACCATTTCAATATTGATCAATATGCGTTTGAAAACTTCCAACAGTTCAAATCGCATTTTTTCGAACACAAGACTTGCATGGCAAATTTATTAATATGCCTGCCCATCAACTCAAACAATATTTTTTAGTTAATTTCTACAAAACAATTGATACAGCAAAAAAATAATATAGAAATACTTTAAGTTTTTAAATATTAACTTTTTCTATAGCAACAAAATACAAAAATACCCTCCTGAATCCAAAAACATGGGAAAAAATAATTTTCAAACTTCATTTAAATTCCCTTGTAAATATATGATTATTCTTTCCATGAAGCTTCCCAACAAAACCATAAGACTCAAGTTTTTCTTTAACATTATCTAGCTTCAATTTTGACGACTCAACTACTTCAACAAGCAAAGATTTCGTCTTCAAGCTCTTTAAAGTTTTATCAGCGCCATCAATTATCAACCCTTCAATGCCGTCAACATCAATCTTGATATGATTTGGAGGTATGAATCCCCAATTCTCGATTAGTGAGTCTATTGTCATACCTAAGCTCCCTTGGGAAAACATTGGAGTAAAATCCTCATTAAACATATTTTTTGTAATTCCTTGTTGATTTCCAGAAGCACCAATATTTGTTGTTGGAAAATACAATCGATCAAATTTATTCGAATCACTGAGCGCCATGCAAAAACCAGTAATTTCATTATCAAGTTTGTTAAGTTCTATATTACGACAAAGAACAGCGTAATTTGACGCAGAAGGTTCAAAAGCGATAACTTTCATTTTCTTAACTTTTGCGGCATATAAAGAATAGACGCCAATATTAGCACCAACATCCCAAATCACTTCTTCGGATGACATCCCATCAATCCAAGCAATAGTCTCTGGCTCCTTGGTAAGAAGCGATCTCCCCCGATACAGTGGCTTTAATCCTTGACCGAAAAACAAAATCTTATCACCACCACTCAATGAGTGTCGGTAGATTGGAGCAAAGTGTTCTGCGAGATAGGCGCGAATAGTATCACCACGTCTCCGACCTAAAATTCGGAAAAAACAATTCAGAAACTTCAAAATCCATTCAAGTTTTTCTTCATACATCGCAACACACCTCTTCCAACAGCATAAATAATCGATCCTATTTTTCAGTTTATCTCTTTTAAGACCAAAATATTAAATCTAATCAGATAAATTTTTATTGGGGAGAAGGAGAAACTGGGGCCCGGTTAGGAGCATGAACGCGCAACCATTCTATCGCTTTCTCCGCCAGAAAAAGATCAAATTCATCATGTATGTCGATGGCAGTTTCGGTTAATCCATTGCTGATAATTTCAACCTTGTCACCAATTCTGCGCCCTTCCCTCCACAACGAAGCACGGCTGGCAGAGGCAAGACCGGTATCTTCTCGCCAAATCGTCTGGCGAATTTGCCGGGAAGAATAGGTACTCATCCAAGGTAAAATACGCTCATAGGCACCCAGATCATTCCTATGCCAGTAGTTCTTATGCGTTCCATAGCCCGCAAAAACGCTTTCCAACGAAAGGTCATTCTGCAATCGCCGTACCGCGTCCGTGATCCACGTTGGTTGGCGAAATATGTCAGTTGCAGTTATAAATACACAACAGTCGAAAGACTTACCTGAATAGGCCTCATATGATTCTAATGCATTTTTCAGAGTGGCTTCTGTTGTCGTCAAATCCCCTGCCAATTCCGCCGGCCGCAGGAATGGCACCGTCGCCCCATAACGGCTCCCTGCTTCAGCTATCTCTTCATCGTCCGTGCTCAAGAACACGGTATCGCAAACGCCTGATTGCAATGCTGCTACGATCGGATAAGCGATCAGCGGATGCCCAGCAAGAAGTTTCACATTCTTACGCGGTAAGCCCTTCGATCCGCCCCTAGCTGGAATAACGCAAATAGTTTTCATGGATTACACCCGTTCAACTACATTGATGTGAGAAATACTTTTTTCTCATGGTTTGAGAATTGTGAAAATAGCCACACCTATATTTCTTCGATGATACTTTATTAAATGATAACAACACTAAGGTCTTCATTGCTGACATTGTAACACAAGATACTTCAAATGAACCTGCTGGGATGTAAAATTGTGTGTTTTCTCACCCAATAAAATAAATGAACGAATGAATCTCTTGACTAGGTTTCCCCGATTCATGTCAGCCTTCTATTATCCCCACTGCAACTTGCTAACAAATACTGCTAAACGGCCCACCTCATTGAAAGATCCACATCTCCCGATCCTTCTTATCGAAGGCTAACCAAAACGTCACTAGATTTTCATATTATTTTAAAGCTCACTCTTTGGATAAAGCCAGTTAATCTCGACACTAGGAGCGACCGATTAACCGCTTTATAACGCTTACAGCCAACCGTTCCAAATATCTCCGCGTCAAAAACAGGTAACGGTTCAGACCCGGCTCTATATTTCGATGCCCACCCAATGTAAGGCGGATAATGCCCCGAAAAAAAAATTTCAAGTTATCCCATGTATCACGTAGGCTCGACGGCGGCAAATTGCGGATTTGTTCCTTAGGGGAAATTGCTGAGTCAAAATCGAGCCTAACCGCTCCCAAACGATGTAACCAATCCTGATCCCAAGCCATAGCGCTCAGAGAGAATACCCATCGTGCATCGAAAGGGAAACGCTTCAATAACACAGGCTCTCCAGCAGTTGCCTTCCAGTACCGGTTCACACAATAGAAAAACCCAGATACTCGAGAAAATCGCTGCAATTCACGGAAGTAAAATGCCACAGTATCATTTGTCATTTCCATAAATGAGCGGGTATTTACGATCAAATCAATGGACTGGTCTGCGACATCAACGGCGCACCATCCTGGCAACAGAGCAATATCCCAATCAGTGTTTAGAAGACACTCAGGTCCTCGTTCTTTAAAAGCCGCATAATCCAGCAAACGAATGTTTGGGAACCGCATTCTATAGTAAATTGACTGCACAGCATTCACTTCAGGCAAATCCAAAATTATGCATTGGCAATCTGGATAAAGACTCCGGATTTTGCCAGTTAAACCACCGAAACCGCCACCAATCTCAACGCTACGTTTGGGTGCATTTCGATCAACAAACCATTGCGATATATCCCACGCATCATGGAGTAAACGAAGGTCAGTCGTGTTCAGAGCAACGCCATCAAGGTAAAGTCTTTCCGGGTTGCCGATCTCTGCTTCGACAAATTCGCTAATGAACTCTGGACCAGTTATGGAAAGCAACGAACGATACCGCCGCAGGATTGGCTGCGCGCGAGGCTCAGAATGATCGTCAATGACCGCTGGCTTCCCACTCTTGCTCGGATCCGACCAACCAACGTCAAATCCAGCCGTCAAGTTATTGTAGCGAAAATCTTCCCACACAGAAGGATCTGAAATTCGTTCTACATAATTCTCTGGAAAGACATCCCAATGTTTACTTTTGTGGGATCCATTATAGTCTGCAAGTGCGATCTTGAGCACTTCCACAGTATGTGCAACATCCGCGTCTAAGGTTGCGTAAGCTGATGAGGTCATCAAAAAATTATCCATGGATAAGGGTTCTAAAAATTATTCTATAATCAACCTATTCACTTTTCTTTGGGCTTCTGGTAGGCGGCAATGTATTTTGGTGCCAATACATATTTCTCCGCATCCTGTCGCTTTAAAAGTAAATCAATCGTACCAGGAAAACGGTCATTGAGATAAGCAAGAACCTCTTCCGCATGAGAGGCTGTTTTGATCCTGCGCCCGGACTTCAACATCGGTTGAACGTCATCAGAAAACACCCAACCACCCGGCTGGACGGTATGAAAAGCATAAAAGTGATCCCATGCAATTTCAGGATAGCGATGAGAGGCATCTATCCAGATTAGATCAAATTTCGGCAACTCTGCACTCAGAATATGCAGCGAGTTCATGCGCATCGCATTTATGTTTGGCTGATTAAGATTTTCCTGCTTTCGCCGCTCATGTGCCGTCTCAGCAGGAGCAAGCGCCATTTGATAGATCGGATCGTCCAACGGCAAATCAACCGTCACAATTTCCGAATCGGAAAACAGTCTTGATAAAAATTGTGTGGTATCTGCAACTGCGGTTCCTAACTCAAGCACAGCCTTTGGCTTAAATCCAGACAACTTCAGCGCCGCAAAGCAAGCATACTGAATACTCATGATCTTCGGATCAACCGCGCGACCCAAAGGCGCTAGAATATCTGCGACCAGTGCCCAGGCAGCTGACTGCGAGACACCCAGCTTATCAAAAAATGGATCATTTACCACCGTCACTTCATGCTTAGCGTGCGCGATCTCACTCGACAGAAGATACCGTTTCATTGGAAGGACCAGTCGACGCATCAAGGCAGCCTGAAGTTTTCCTGGACCGTCCGTTACGGCAAACTCTTGGCTTGCTGGCAATAATCTCATGCGAACGAGCTCCGTTCCTGTCTTATTCGTTGTTATGGCGCTTGTTCTTAGCATCTGAAATCAATATTTCGATTGCCTCAGGTTTCATTGAGAACCGGTAAGCGAGTTGGTCAATTGGATATCCTTCCCTGGCCATTTCTAAAATCCGTTGATCGCGCATTTTCCTGTTTTCACTTTTCATGTCCGGGGCATCATGGAAAAAGCGGCTTTCACGCCGACGATGAAATGCCTCAAGTGCCCGATATACGAAGGATTTTTGGGTGCGTGCCGGCGTCTGATAGTTAAAATTAATTGAGTGTCGGCCAATTCCAGAAGGAACTGAAACTGGCGACACGCCGTGCCATGAATTCTTGGTCTTGATAAAGCCAAACAGCGTGTTCGCCTTAAACATACTCCTATGAACCTCTGTTACATCCTCAAATGGAAGATGAAAGTTACTCCAGTTTTTATTATGTTTTGCCTTGTTCGCTTGGTAGAGTACGGTTTGCCCACCATATTCCTCACGCCAATTCGGTTCAGGAATGTAAAGAAGTAAGCTTAAAAACTTCGAATACTTATCGGTATGCGGCGATAGGAATGCGCTATCTTCGAGGCGCGACAGTTGGCTGTTTATCTCGACTCGCCTACAGGCAATCCCGCTGGACACCGTTTCTCCTATTGAAAACCCGGAAATTGGGAACGGTGCGCAAGCCTTTTCAAAGCCCTGCTTCAAAACTTCAAAGTAATCATCCACAAACTGTTGACTTGATACACATTCGAACAAAAACTCAAAGGCGGGGTTCAGGTTCTTAGCAGTTTCCACTGTCAAATCGATATTAAGCTTTCCTTCTGCGAGCTGCTGATCAATGAATGTTTTTTCTGGCCAATTCGTTGCGATCGCCTGATACAAATCCTGCGGCAAAAAATTATCTATCTGAAAGAATGGAAAGGGTTCTAAATTTAACTTCAGCTCTTTTTTCGACAGCAAAACATCATTGATGGACCAAGTCATAGGGCATCTTTCTGCTATTCAGCCATAATGAAATATTTGAGATTAACTCTTTTTTCCTAAAAGATAGCGCAAATCACCTTCTCCCATAAGATCAGCATCTTCTGGATATTGGTAAAGTCTTTCGCTAGATTCGTACAAGTATAGCCCACGGAATAATCTCTGCTCTACAGTAAATCCAGTCGCCTTGCACCTCGCTTCAAACTCGGTGGCTGTAAGAGTTTCATAATTTGGAACAAACCAATGATCCATAATATGGAAAACCTTACCTACTGGCGCATCAAGCAAGCGCAAGGTTTGACGTGCGAATTGTTCGGGGCAATCATGCACTAAAGCACGAACCCAATCGACCATTTCCCAATGAAGTCCACCGGCACCATAAACATAAATAAATGCGATTCCGCCCGGCTTCAGGATGCGGTATGCTTCCTGAAGAGCCAATTCTGGATTCACTGTATGATGCAAGACGCCACTAGACAGAACTCTATCAAATTGATTAGCCCAAGTCTCTGGTAAGCTTAACAACGACTGGTTCTCAAAATGAACCTTGTCTGGCGAAATTCCATGTGCCTCTCGCCGACGCTTTGCGTCGTTAATTGCCTCAATTCCTATATCAATGCCGGTTACATGCTTCGCTCCGAGAAGATGCATGGCGATAGAGAAACGCCCCCCTCCGCACCCCATATCTATACATTTGTACCCTTCAAAAAGTTCTGGGCCAATCCCGTTGTTTCGAAGACGCCCCTCAAGCATTGAAACCGTATGCATAAAACCATCATCACTGTAAGGCACCCAGCATTGCGAATACAAACTACCCGTATAGGCTTCGACTGCTGCAGTGTCTTGCATCGAATCCGCCGCCATAACTGGCGATCCATCAGCACCACGGGTCAAATCTGACCAAACTGCAGCGTCACGAATGAATGCCATAAACCCAGCACGGTCAAAGGGACCGTCGGACGAACGTAGCTTATCGAACATCTGCCAAACAGCGTATCCTATCAACAAACGTGAAAGCGTGGAGTGTCCCGCAACATTCGCAGACAATGCGTCCAGTTCATTACGTATATCTTTCAGTGAGATCATTCTGTTTATTCCTTACAGCAAACAGCATCAAGTTAGTGTATTGAGAGCCTGACATTGACTGCTTTTAAGACAAAATCAAGAAAGGCTTGTCGCTTTGATCCATTCAAGCAAATTTCCTAAACGAACCGGAGGTTCGCCGTAAAGCACTTTACTAACAGAGTCTAATTCTGGATTGGTCGTCCAAATTTCATCTTGAAGAGCAACATCCATAGCTTCATTAAAGTAAGTGCTGCGTGGGTCTACCCATAAAACATTGTGACCATCGGCAAAACTGCGGCTGTTTCGAAGGACTATATCTTCCGGCGTGTAATCACTTACATCAATAAACTTCGCCTCAACCGTTGTGTAACAAACATTCGTTGGCGCATTGATGAACAAACGGCTACAAACTAATGCCAATACTTCGGGATGAGCGAAGGTAATCTGAATCCTGTTTGCATCCCGAGTCGCGAGCGCATCAGCAATATACCGCTCACCCAATGCCAGCGGATGCAACCTGATAAGAATTGTCGCGTCAGGTCTAAGCCTCTCAAGACAGTCCAAAAGCTGAACGAAGGTTTCATCTACTGACGACAGCGTACGCAGCGCTGTAGAAGAAAAGCTCTTTGTCGCTATAACCGCATAGATAAGACCGCCCGATACGCCATCCACCCGTAATTTGTGAGCAAGTGAACGCGCTTCTTGTTTAACCAGATCGCGCCACGCGGGGTACATATTTGGCATGCCCATGCATAATGTCGGAACAGTTCCAATATCGCCGTAGCGGTAAAGACTTTGGAGGTACAGCGATTGCCGCTCGTGATAGTGGATCAAACCATCAGCATCGCGCCCAAATACCCTGGCAATTATGCTTTTCCGCCCACGAGACAAGGATGCAAAGCGTTCCTTGTAGCGCTCATGCAACCCGCTATCTGTTAGTCGTACTCGCGCGAGAACAATACCACGTGAACCAGTAAGTCGAGCCAGAAGATACCAGATATTATAGGGAAAACTGGTAAATTGTCGTCCATGAAATAATACGACATTCCCCCGCAAGATTAACGCTGAAATAGAAAGAAACGCACTTATCCGCCGAAGAGCTCGTGATACCACACCTCCACTCGATCCAAGATAGTGCAGTGTTCCAGCCTGCTCTATCCCTTTCATCAGGGTGGTATTTTTCTTGATGAATTCAAAGTTTTGAGACCCAAATGTGATAAAACGTATATCAGCACTTGGGATATGACGCTTTAGCTCCATGCCAAGCGGCAAGTAACTGTCCATATCAACAACACGCGGTGATAAGAAAAAGACGAATCGGTTAAACATAGTAGTGGGAAACTGACTGTTAAAACGGGCGAAGGTCACGAGCACCACCTATTGTAAGGGGTGTCTGTATTGATCGTCTTGTTCAAAGATTTTACTGAGACAATTCAGCTAGCCATGAAACCCTATAGCTACCGCAAAGGTGATGCCTTCAGCATCATCTCTAGTAGCTGATTAGATACGCAGAGCATTTAGAAATGTCAATTGGAAAAAGGCCCTATTTTGCGCGATTTATCGGTAATATACCGTAGACAAGCATCAACACCAATCGCTGCCCAAACGATCAAGATAGGCTCAATAGGTAAGCGGTATTTTGCGGAAATAATCGGCCCAGTCACAAGAAGAAAATACATTACGAAAGCGACGCTGATTAGCGTCACCTTCGGCCAGATCTTGACAGAACGGCAAAACCCAACGAGTTGCAATCCAGATACGAAAATCGTGCCAGCAAAAGCAATCATTAGAACGGTTCTATAGCCAATTCCTGCCGCGCTCCAACGCAGTTCAAGACGCTTTATGATTGACGCCTCCACAATATTTTCACTGGATAGCTTGGCCTCGAGTTCATGCCCTGTTCGACGAACTTCCATATCCAATAAAATCGCGGGCGCTAAAAAGTTAATTGCCATCCCTTTCGCCCAAACATAGGTAATGGCAAAAGTCGATTGTTGCCAGAAAACATCCATGGCGCGCCGTTGATATTCATTGCTTATCGTAATACGTGATTGCGTCGACAACGGCCTCCCTGTTTCTTTCAAATAAGCCGCCTCAATATTTGATCTCAAGGATACTGCCTCAAGACTGCGGGTTGTTCCGTGCTCATAGGCAAGTACCTCGGGCACAACCCACCCGCTCACATAAGAGCCACCTTGACTAGTCAATTGCGGAGATCCAAACATTGCGTAATTGCGAGCCAACCAAGGAGAGAGTGGAATAAGTGCAACGATCAGAAAAATAATAGAAAGCGCCAAAGCGCGCTTCGTGCCGACATTCCGGAATAGTAAGGAAAAAAACACAATAACTGGCAGCATGGTCAATAACGGCCATGAAACAGCACGAACCAATGTGGCGAGACTCAACGACGCGGCACAAATAGTCATACGACCAACTTCAGGTCGCTCGAGTATCTTAATCGTAGAAAAAAGAAAGCAGGCAATAAAGAATACATAAGTCGTATCTGTAAGGATTTGGTTTGAGTGAATTATTAAATTTGGCCATAAAGCGGCTAAGATACCTGCAATCAAACCAATTCTCGTTGATGCGCATGCGCCAATACTAGCAATCAACATTACTGTAACAGAATCAAGGATTGCCTGGAAAATAATTGTAGGCCAAATCATCTCACCCAACACGATTTTTCCAGTAGCCAACAGCATTAAGTAACCCGGCATCCTCTCAGACATCGGTGCTGTAATACCTGGATCAGGTTCAACTAAAAAAGCACCTGTTTCGACAAGTAGCCGCGCCATGCTTAGATAGGTTTCGCTATCTTCAACCAATGCCAATGTTTCGATGCCATCAGCACAAAACAGGCGTCCGATGCGCACAAGAAATGCTAGCAACCCAAGAATGAGCATACTCTTTAAAGCCATGTAACTTACCGTTCCTGGATATATCAATGATTTATAAATGAACGTTTATATGCATCAAGCGTGCCGTCCCAAACCGGGTCAAGTCCAAGCCAACGCAATAAACAAACCACAACTTCCCAACACATCACAATGTCTAATCCGTCTAACTTCAATCTTGTCAAGACAAACCAACATCGCTACGGTCTGGTATCGTTAGAAAGGGCTGTTTTTCAAAATTTTTAAGTCGGCACTGCGCGAATTGTAACTTTACACAATACTGGTCAATAAATTGAAAACAAAACATAAAATATTACTTGCCTCAATTGCATTGCAATTCATCAAGACCGCCCATAAAGCGATGGGAAAGCCCAATGCGCTAAGCTGCAAACGCGATGGAATTCAGTGGCAGCTAGATTTAGATGAGGGTGTAGATTTCTCAATTTTTTTACTTGGTGCCCATGAAGTTGGAACGGTGAAGGCGTACCGGCGACTATTGGCACCAGGCAATACGGTAATTGATATCGGTGCAAATATCGGCAGTCATACGTTGCCACTCGCACAAATCGTTGGTCCAGACGGTCGGGTTGTTGCCGTTGAACCCACCGCTTATGCCTTTCAAAAATTAACCACTAATCTTATGCTAAACCCCGATATTCAGAAACGTGTGACAACTCTCCAGGTGATGTTGGCAGAATCAGCATCGATTTCAGTGCCAAAAGCGCTACCTTCCAGTTGGCCTATGGCAGGTGGAAAGGATGTCCATCCTTTGATGCGCAGCCTTGAAAAAAGCACTGATGGTGCCTCAGTAACAACTTTAGATGCGATCGTTGAGACTCTGAATTTGAATGAAATTGACTTTATTAAATTGGACGTTGACGGTTATGAGGTGAATGTTTTGCGCGGTGGAATGGAAACCCTTTCGCGTTTCAAGCCCCGCATTATGGTGGAATTGGCTGACTATACCCTACGCGCACAAGGCGTCAGTCTAGCAGATTTGTTAGATATTTTCCTGACATTTAACTATAAGCTTTTCACCGTAGACATGAAGCGCGCATTGCCCGCGAACAAAACTGCATTGATCGCGATGATCCGAGATGGTGAAAGCCTGAATGCGCTCGCTTTACCTCAGGATGACCCTCTCCGTCGTTAAACGGATTTCACGTTCCTCCTCGGTTTTCTTACTCGCATGTCCAAAAACAGGCTAGTCTTTACTCTTAATTTCTTCGCTTGAACTGCTCAGAAGGTTGTCCAATGCGTATTGCTGTCTATCGTGCTGCCGCAATCAATCGAATTCTGAAACTCATCGGACTATATAATGTTCATCCGTATCCTGCGCTGCCGCCAAACGTAAAAATAAGCACCTTTCAGTCGCATCTTACTGAATATGAGCTTTTGACCAGACTCTTACCTGCACCCACAATAAATGATGCGGAACTAGTCAAAGAATGGCAAATCACGGCGCGTGCAAAACTGGCCGCCCTGATGGGGGTTGACCAAGTACGAGATCGTCCATCCGTCACTGCATTTGTTCAGAGACCAAACCCCGCCGAGAATATATCTCGCTACACAGCCTATTTGCGTGTTCGGCCCAATTGCGACATTTCGGTTCACTTACTCCTTCATCAAAATATTGATTTAAAAAAGAAACTTCCCATTTTTGTTTACTTAGCAGGCTCCACATCCGGGATCCATCTCGCTTGGGGCGAAGCAAAAGTGCCAATCGATCACGATCGACTCTCAAAAGACTGCGCAATTGGATTACAAGCTGCAGAACGGGGATACCTTGTCTTATGCATTGAACAACTGGGATTTGGAGAAAGGGCCGAACGAATGCTGAATCCCCGCTCGGCTTCCCGAACTTTGGACGCCCATGCACATGCGCTTCTTCTCGGTAGGTGCTTAATGGGGGAAAAAGTGCTCGATGTGATGAGTTCGCTTGATTGGTTAACCTCCTCCGAATTCACAGCGACTACCAATTTGCAGATCAATTTTGAGTCTATATTTGCTTATGGACATTCCTCTGGTGGATCTGCCGCACTTTATGCAACAGCCTTGGACGTCCGAATTCAAGGCCTATTGGCCAGCGGCTGCATTGGACAAATCCGAGACACCATCGCCGCTAGACGGTCGCCCGATGGGGACAGTATTATTCCTGGAATTCTACGATTTTTTGAGATGAGCGATATTATCGCATTGATCGCCCCACGACGCTTTGTGGGGTTGTCGGGCGATCAGGATCATATCTTCCCTTATGCAGGCGCTGAAGAATGCATTAGGGCGGCGCAAAATTCCTATCAAGCACTTGATGCCTGGGATAGCCCTGTTGCAATCAAGGTCAATGGCCCTCACCAATACTATGCCGCTGACAGTTGGCGTGCCTGGGATACTATTATTCACCCGGAAAGGCTTCAGAAAGACTAAGACTCTGCTTTCGTTAAAATCACTAGAGAGACCCTGCTCGCGAATCCTTGACCACCTAGTGCGAGTGGCGTAGCTAGGCCGCATCATTATTGCAAAGGACATTTCAGAATGAAATCGGCATTGATCACGGGGATTACGGGTCAGGATGGGTCATATCTGGCGGAGTTTCTGCTGTCGAAAGGCTATGAGGTGCACGGCGTAGTGCGCCGGGCGTCGACCTTCACGACCGAGCGTATCGATCATGTCTACCAAGATCCGCATGAAAGCCATTTGCGCCTGAAATTGCATTATGGGGATCTGTCCGACGGCACGGGCCTGCGCCGCATTCTGGAGCATGTGCAACCCGACGAGATCTATAATCTAGGCGCGCAAAGCCATGTGCGGGTCAGCTTCGACCAGCCAGAATACACCGCCGATGTGGTTGGCACCGGCACGCTGCGGCTGCTGGAGGCGATGCGGGACTATACGCACACGTCCAAGCGCACGGCGAAACTCTATCAGGCCGGCAGTTCCGAAATGTTTGGCGCCGCGACGCCGCCGCAAAGTGAGGCCACGGCCTTCTACCCGCGCAGCCCTTATGCCGTGGGCAAGGTCGCGGCCTTCTGGTACTGCACAAATTATCGCGAGGCCTATAATCTATTCGTCGCCAACGGCATTCTGTTCAATCATGAAAGCCCGCGCCGAGGCGAGACCTTCGTCACCCGCAAGATCACCCGGGCGGTGGGGCGCATCAAACTGGGGCTGCAGGATAAGTTGTTTCTGGGAAATCTGGACGCCCGGCGCGACTGGGGCTTCGCTGGCGACTATGTCGAGGCAATGTGGATGATGCTGCAGCAGGACGAACCCGATGATTACGTCGTTGCCACAGGCACGGCCTATTCTGTGCGGGAATTTCTGGAGGCCGCCTTCGGTTATGCGGGGCTCGACTATCAGAAGCATGTCGAATTCGACGCCCGTTACCTGCGCCCGACAGAGGTGGATTACTTGCTGGGCGATCCCAGTAAGATCAAAAGCAAGCTCGGCTGGCAGCCGAAAGTCGGGTTCCAGGAATTGGTGGCGATGATGGTCGACAATGACATGGACCTTGCCCGTCGCGAGCAGGTTCTGCTGGCAGCGGGGCATACGGTCCCCAGCCCAGCGAGGGATTGATGTCTATATTTACTGTAAAATAGTGGGAAACTTATAAAACAACACTTTTTTGTGTTGAAATTAGAGAGGCAGACCTCTAAATCCATCGCGATGATCTACCGTGAATGGTCGATAGAACCGAGACGTAAAAATGAATGATAGAATTACCCATCTTCGACGACTGGAAGCGGAAAGTATTCATATTTTTCGGGAGGTTGCGGCGTCGTTTGAAAAGCCGGTGATGATGTATTCCATTGGCAAGGATTCGTCGGTGATGCTGCATCTGGCGATGAAGGCGTTTTATCCTTCTGTGCCGCCGTTTCCCCTGCTGCACATCGATACGACCTGGAAATTCAAGGAAATGATCACCTTTCGCGACCAGCGGGCTGCGGAATTGGGGATTGATTTGCTGGTCCACACCAATCCGGATGGGCTGCGCGATGGCATTGGGCCGTTCAGCCATGGGTCATCGGTCCATACCGATGTGATGAAGACACAAGCCCTGAAACAGGCGCTGGATCACTATAAATTTGATTGCGCGATTGGCGGGGCCCGGCGGGACGAGGAAAAGTCCCGCGCAAAGGAACGGGTCATGTCCTTCCGCAGCAAGGGTCATGTCTGGGACCCCAAAAACCAGCGCCCGGAATTGTGGTCGCTGTACAATACCCGCATTGCCCAGGGGGAAAGCGTGCGCGCCTTCCCCATTTCCAATTGGACGGAGTTGGACATCTGGCAATATATCCATGCGGAAAGCATTCCAATCCCACCGCTTTATTTTGCAAAGGAACGCCCGGTCGTCCTGCGCGATGGGCAATGGATCATGGTGGATGATGACCGCCTGCCCCTGCGAGAGGGCGAGACCCCACAGCACAAAATGGTCCGCTTCCGCACTTTGGGCTGCTATCCCCTGACCGCCGCGGTGGAGAGCCCAGCAGACACGCTGCAGGCCATTATCTCAGAAACCCTGATTTCCCGAACATCTGAACGACAGGGCCGCATGATTGACCATGATCAGGCCGGGTCGATGGAAAAGAAAAAGCGGGAGGGATATTTCTGATGAGCACTGAAACCACCGCGCCCCTGACGCCGGAAGACATCGACGCCTATCTGGCCGCCCAGGAACAAAAAGACCTTTTACGCTTCATCACATGCGGGTCCGTCGATGATGGGAAATCCACCCTGATCGGGCGTCTGCTGTATGATTCCAAACTGATATTCGAAGATCAGCTGACCGCCCTTGAGGCGGACAGCAAACGTGACGGCACCGTCAAGGACGGTCTGGATTTCGCGCTTCTGGTCGATGGGTTACAGGCCGAACGGGAACAGGGCATCACGATTGACGTCGCCTATCGTTTCTTTGCCACCGACAAGCGCAAATTCATCGTCGCCGATACACCGGGTCATGAGCAATATACCCGCAATATGGCGACGGGCGCATCCACCGCTTCCGCAGCGGTTATCCTGATCGATGCCAGGCGCGGCGTTCTGACCCAGACACGACGGCATTCCTTCATCGTCTCCCTGTTGGGAATCAAGACGATCCTGCTGGCGGTCAACAAGATGGATCTGGTCAACTATGATCAGGATGTCTTTGACCGCATCGTTGCGGAGTATCGGACCTTCGCCGCCCAGCTGTCGGGTGACCAGACCATAACGGCCATCCCGCTCTCTGCGTTGAAGGGCGATAATCTGATGGCGCCCAGCACCGCCATGCCCTGGTATGATGGTCCCACATTGCTGGACTGTCTGGAAAGTGCCCCACTGCCGGAAGACCGGCCCAGGGGTTCCTTCCGGATGCCTGTACAATGGGTCAATCGCCCCAGTCTGGATTTCCGGGGATTCAGCGGCACTGTTTCCGGTGGACCCGTGCACCAGGGTCAACATGTCATCGCCCTACCCTCTGGCAAGCCCAGCACCATCGCGCGGATTGTCACATTGGATGGGGATCTGGACCATGCCCGGCCCGGTCAGGCGGTCACTCTGACCCTGGCGGACGAGATTGATGTCAGCCGCGGCGATATCCTGTGCGATGCGGAACAGCCCGCCAGTGTTACGGATCAATTCGCCGCCCATGTGATCTGGATGGCCGACGCACCGATGATCCCGGAGAGACAGTATATCCTGAAGCTGGGGACCCAGAGTGTCGGGGCCGCCATTACCGAATTAAAGCACAAGATCAATGTGAACACGCTGGAACACATTGCCGCCAAGACATTGGAGTTGAATGAGGTCGCCCTCTGCAATCTGGCGCTTGATCAGGCGATCACCTACGATCCCTATGCCGATAATCCCCAGACCGGCGCATTCATCCTGATCGACCGCTATACCAATGCGACCGTTGGGGCGGGCATGATCAGTTTTGGTCTGCGCCGGGCAACCAATCTGGTCTGGCAGGAATTAGACGTCACAAAACAGGTACGCGCAGAATTAAAGCGCCAGAAACCGGCTATCCTGTGGTTCACAGGCCTGTCGGGCGCGGGGAAGTCGACCGTCGCAAATCTGGTGGAAAAGCATCTGCTCGCCATTGGGCGGCACACCTATATCCTGGATGGGGACAATGTGCGGCATGGCCTGAACAAGGATCTGGGCTTCACAGAAACCGACCGGGTGGAAAATATCCGCCGCGTGGCAGAAACGGCAAAGCTGTTCGTGGATGCCGGGCTGATAACGCTGGTATCCTTCATCTCCCCCTTCCGCAGCGAGCGGGATTTGGCACGGGAGTTGGTCGAGGAAGATGAGTTCCTGGAGATTTTCGTCGACACCCCCCTGGCCATCTGTGAAATCCGCGACCCGAAAGGCCTGTATGCCAAGGCACGGGCCGGTCAGATCAAGAATTTCACCGGAATCGATTCACCCTATGAAGCCCCAGAAAATCCAGAACTTCGGCTGGACACAACCACTGGAACCCCCGCAGAACTGGCAGAACAGGTCATCAGCTTCCTGAAACAGAAGGGCTTTGTTTGAAAGCATCTTGCGGAGAGGCATAAATGGGAAACACGATCACGCTTACGGCTATCGATGGATTTGTATCAAAGGCCTATCGGGCGGACCCTGTTGGGGATGTGCGGGGGGGGATTGTTGTCATCCAGGAGATTTTCGGGGTCAATGGTCATATTCGATCCGTGGCCGATGGCTATGCCGCACAGGGCTATAGCGTTATTGCCCCCCAACTCTATGACCGTTCCGCCCCTGATATAGAACTGGGTTACACACAGGAGGACGTTCAAAAGGGCCGCGATATCCGCGTTGAATTGGGGTTTGATAAACCGCTGTTGGATTTGCAGGCGGCTGTTTCCTTGTTGAAATCAGAAGGGCTGGCTGTCGGCATCGTGGGATATTGTTACGGCGGTGCCCTGGCATGGCGCAGTGCCGCCAAGCTGGAGGGGCTGTCCGCCACCGTTGGATATTATGGCAGCGCCGCCACCTTCAAAGATGAAGCCCCCCAATGCCCTGTCCTTTTGCATTACGGTGAGAAGGACGCCATGATCCCCAGCACCGATGGCGCGATGCTGGTGGACCTGTATCCAAACAGGGTGGAGGCCTTTGTCTATCCGGCAGATCATGGGTTCAATTGCGACCAACGGGCTAGCTATGATGGGCCCAGTGCAGCCCTGGCACTGGAACGCAGCCTATTCTTTTTTCAGGATTACCTGGGCTGAAAAATTCTTCCCTGAGCCTAAAACATAGGACCCGATCATGACCCGTGAATCAATCTACCTCCCAGACCGCGGCCTGGACCATCTTGTCCTTGCCGTTACGGCACTAAACGACGCGCGGGAAACCTATACACAACTGGGTTTCACCCTGACGCCCCGGGCGGAGCATAGCTGGGGAACGGCCAATCAACTGGTTCAGTTACAAGGCAGCTTTCTTGAAGTTCTAGAAGTCGCCGCACCGGAGAAGCTGTTTCCCCATGGGGACCGGTCCTTCAGTTTCGGCGCATTCCTGAATGACTATTCCAAGCATCGGGAAGGCTGTGCGATGGTCGTGTTTGAAAGTCAGGATGCCCGCGCAGACCGAGACCAATTTGCACAGCGCGGCCTGCCCGATCTGGACCCTTTTGATTTTGAGCGTCAGGCAAAACTGCCGGACGGCAACTCGGTGCGGGTCGCCTTTTCGCTGGCCTTCGCGCCACCACCGGAGATGCCGGATGCGGCCTTTTTCACCTGTCAGCAACACGCGCCGGAATATTTCTGGAAACCGGATTATCAGAAACATCCCAACGGGGCGAAAACCCTGGAAGAAGTTGCTATCATCGCAGAGCATCCGGACTCCCTGCGGCCCATCCTGGAGAAACTGCAGGCACCAGACGCCGTGCATGCCGACCCGGATGGCCTGACCTGTGAAACCATGCGTGGGCGCATTCGGGTCATGACCCCGGACAATTATCAATTATGGTATGGTGAAGGGGCGGCCAGTTCAGCCCCAGCCACGCCACATTTTGCGGCCATGCGCATTGGTGTTACAGATATTCAGGCAACACAGGCTTTGTTGGATCAACAGGATGTGCGTTATCATTGGGCCAGGGCGGGCTTGATCATCCCCTCTATTTCAGTGCACGGTTGCTGTCTGGCCTTTGCCCAGATTTAGATCGGACCCACATGACGGCCTCAGGCTTTATGCGCAACACCTGCTTCACACGCCCAGGCTTGTTTGGCGTCGTTGCACTGTGCCTGATCACTGCGACCATCAGCGGCTGTCAGACGACAGGGACTGTGCCGCCCAGCCCAGCCCCGGCAACCGTCTATAGTGGTTATTTCATTTGGGATTCTGAGCGCCCCCATGGTGATGCGGCGCTGCAATGCATCCAACTGGTCTTCACGGACAGGGAAACCTTACAGGATGGCCGTCTGCGCCTGACCGGTGTATCACGCTATATCACCGGACCGGATAACGAGATTAATTTCGTCGATACGGAATTAATCTATGACCCCATACACCACAGTTTCGAGCTGTGGGAACGCAATGCCACCAGCGATAACTTCATTTCAGACGGTCGCTTCAAGGGTCAGTTAAAGCCAGATACCCTGTTCCTGAATGGTGTATGGGCCAGTGACTCTGGCGGAGAATCCGGCAGGCTGACCCTGCGCAAAGGGGCGGATGCCCCCTGCACCATGGCGGCAGATGTCTGATCGAAGAAATCCAGTTTCGGGTTATTGGCCGAACTGAGAAAGCTGCGTTACGACAACGCTGGCCACGATATCCGCCCCGAAGGCTTCCCTGATTTCCGCGTCCAGCAACGCCCGAACCGCGTCAAATGTATAGGAGTCATGGGTTGCAAAATAGTCGGACAACGCCCCGAAGACGATGGATTGTACCTTCGGCTTATTCGCGGTTAGATAGGCTGCATTGCTGGGATTGCTATATTCCAGTTGATAGGAAACAGCGAGGTTTCTGATGCCACATTCGTTGGTACCAGACATCTGAACCACAGTCTGCCCCATATCCAGATAACTGCCCCCTGCAGGCGGTTCGCTGGCCTGAACAGAGGTTGCCCCCGCCAAAAGAAACAGCATTAGAATGGCTGTCACGCCTGTCCGAATCCGATTATTCAGTCTCATTCCCAATCCCGATCGCCCAAATACCAAACCAACACCGACATCGATGCGTGCATCACAATGAACACATTCATTGATATGGCACAGTCCGCCATATCGATAAACGACGACTATTTGAATGTTTTGTGCATTGCATCAGATAATGCGATTTCTCCCTGATCTCGCAGCCGGTCTGCGACACTTTGCGCAACGTCCTGTGGTTTATTCTGCGACAGCTTGGCCTTTCCATCGATCTGGTCGACCGTCATGTGAAAGGCAACAATGCCCCGGCGCATGCCAGCCATGAAGGCGGGATCGGTGAGATCCGGTGCCCAGCCCCCGTCCCCTTCATATTTGTGGGACAGTGCATTCATCAGCCAGGTTATCTTTTCCTCATCCTCCAATACTTTCGGGCGCCCGATGACCCGCGCCAGCGTATAATTCCAGGTTGGAACAGACTTTGACGGATCCGGATACCAGGTTGGCGAAATATAGGCATGTGGCCCCAGAAAAACTGCCTGGGCCACACGATTCCCGTCAAACAGCCGCCAATGCGGATTGGCCCGGGCCAAGTGACCATACAAAACCCCCTTGTCGATCATCATGGGTAAGGGGGATGTAAAAGGAACGTCATCAGGGGTATCCCCGGCGCTGATCAACAATCCAAAACTATTATTCTCAATATCCGAGAATATCCCCTCTGACTCAGTCACCCTAAACACTTCCGGTAGAAACATCTTATCCTCCAACTGGTATAATTGGGTCAGAATATGATCTTATTGTCCTGAGCGGAACAGGGTCATTTTCCTTAATTTTCTGGGGCCAATACGCGGTTTGTACGGCAAGATTCACGGTTCCGTCACACATCTATCTGTGGTATACGGAGGCGGATTTTTTGGATGGGCAGAAAATACAGAGTAAACGCACGATTAAAGGACGATAACCCGTATGACGAGTCCCTATCTGGAAAGGCCAAGGCGGGAACTTGGCCAAGCGTTAAAGGACTGTGGCTTGAACCGCAGTGACTTTGGATTCCATCCGCAAAATGCCAAACATCATTCCCATCAATCCAACGCTTGGGCTCCGTCAGGCTTTTCGAACAAGGCCAATGCAGGGTCGACCAAATGGATTCTTGCAGCCTTTGCTTTCCTGCTTGTATCTGCCGCCGTCGTGGTCGCAACCACAACGCCCAGCCAACAGGTTGCGCAGGAACCCAATCCTGAAGATGTCATCAACATCGCGCCAGCAGCAGGCGGGCCCCAATAAGAATGCCAGACCATTGCTTTTGAAACAATTGTTATAGAAGCAAAAAACGGAACCCGAAGGCTCCGTTTTTTAGTCTGCAATGCTGTTCACCCGACCCTTTATCCCTGCCGCGCGATCATCATCTTCTTGATTTCCGCAATTGCCTTGGCCGGATTCAGGCCTTTCGGGCAGGTCTTGGAACAATTCATAATGGTGTGACAGCGATACAGCCGGAAGGGGTCTTCCAGATTGTCCAATCGTTCGCCCGTCGCCTCATCCCGACTATCGACAAGCCAGCGATAGGCCTGCAACAGAACAGCCGGGCCCAGATACCGCTCGCTGTTCCACCAATAGCTTGGGCAGGATGTAGCGCAGGAAAAACACAGAATGCATTCATACAACCCGTCCAGCTTGCGCCGGTCTTCAGGGGATTGCAGCCGTTCCTTATCAGGCGGTGGCGGTGTCTTGGATTTCAGCCAGGGCTCAACAGAAGCCAACTGGGCATAGGCATTGCTCAAGTCCGGCACCAGGTCCTTTACCACCTTCATATGCGGCAAGGGATAGATGTTTACCTCGTCCTTCACATCGTCGATGAACTTGGTACAGGCCAGGGTGTTGGTGCCGTCAATATTCATCGCACAGGACCCGCAGATGCCCTCGCGACAGGAACGCCGGAAAGTCAGGGTCTGGTCCACCTCATTCTTGATCTTGATCAGCGCATCCAAAACCATTGGGCCGCATTCGTCCAGATCAACCTCATAGGTATCGACCTGGGGCGTCTTCCCATCGTCTGGATTCCAACGGTAAATGTTGAACTTCCGGACATTCTTTCCGCCGGATTTGACGGGCCAGGATGTTCCCTTGCCAATCTTTGAATTAGCAGGCAGTGCGAATTCAGCCATAACCTATAATCCTCGTTTCACGAATGCTCTTAATAAACGCGGGCCTTGGGCGGGATCGCCTGAACATCATTGGTCATCGGGTTCATCTTAACCGGTCGATAATCCAGTTTCACCGTCCCGTCCTCATTCAGCCAGGCCAGGGTGTGTTTCATCCATTCCTTGTCATCCCGCTCAGAATAATCCTCCCGGGCTTGCGCGCCGCGGCTTTCCTTGCGGTTTTCAGCGCCGACAATCGTGACCATCGCCTGACCAATCAGGTTCTCAAATTCCAGCGTTTCCACCAGGTCGGAATTCCAGACCATCCCGCGATCAGAAACGGAGATATCGTCCTTCTCGGCCCAGATTTTCTTCAGCTCATCAATGCCTTCCTGCAGAACCTCACCGGTGCGGAACACAGCACAGTTATTCTGCATCACGTTCTGCATGCGTCCACGAAGGGCCGCCGTCGTGGTCGAGCCTTTGGCATGGCGCAGCCGATCGAAACGATCAATCGCCGCATCAGTCGCCTCTTTGCTCAAAGGCCGGGTTTTTTCCGTCGGATCCACCGTCTCTGCGCATCGATTGGCAACAGAGCGGCCAAACACAACCAGGTCCAGCAATGAATTGGACCCCAGACGGTTCGCGCCATGCACGGACACGCACGCGGCTTCTCCCGCCGCCATCAGACCCGGAACCGGTGAATTCGGATCCCCATCTTTCAAGGTGACAACCTCACCATGATAATTGGTTTGAATGCCGCCCATATTATAGTGGCAGGTCGGGATTACCGGGATTGGCTCCTTGGTCACATCGACACCGGCAAAAATCTTTGCAGTTTCTTCAATGCCCGGCAGGCGTTCGTGAATGACCGCAGGCGACAGATGTTCCAGATGCAGATGGATATGATCCTTTTTCGTACCGACACCCCGGCCTTCCCGAATTTCCATGGTCATGGAGCGGGAGACAACATCCCGGCTGGCCAGATCCTTTGCCGATGGCGCGTAACGCTCCATAAAGCGCTCGCCTTCCGAATTGGTAAGATAGCCGCCTTCCCCCCGTACGCCTTCGGTGATCAGGCACCCTGCACCATAAATGCCCGTCGGGTGGAACTGCACGAATTCGCAATCCTGCAGCGGCAGACCGGCGCGCAGCACCATGCCGCCGCCATCCCCCGTGCAGGTATGCGCGGAAGTCGCGGAGAAATAAACACGGCCATACCCGCCGGTTGCCAGCACTGTCTGCTTCGCATTGAAACGATGCAGTGTCCCGTCATCCAGGTTCCAGGCCAGAACACCACGACAGGACCCATCTTCGTCCATGATCAGATCGATGGCGAAATATTCGATAAAGAATTCCGCGTCATGCTTTAGCGATTGCTGATACAGGGTATGCAGCATTGCATGGCCGGTGCGATCCGCCGCCGCACAGGTGCGCTGGGCCGCGGGGCCTTCCCCGAATTTCGTCGTCATACCGCCAAAGGGGCGCTGATAAATCTTGCCATCTTCGGTGCGGCTGAACGGGACGCCGTAATGTTCCAGTTCAACAATCGCGGGCGCTGCTTCGCGCACCATATATTCAATCGCGTCCTGGTCGCCCAACCAATCAGAGCCTTTGACGGTGTCATACATGTGCCAGCGCCAGTCATCCGGGCCCATATTGCCCAGCGCTGCGGAAATCCCACCCTGCGCCGCAACGGTGTGAGAGCGTGTCGGAAACACCTTGGTCACACAGGCGGTCTTAAGGCCTTTTTCGGCCAGTCCAAATGTGGCGCGCAATCCTGCGCCGCCAGCCCCTACAACAACAACGTCATAGGAATGATCAATCACGGTATAGGCTTCAGTCATTCTCGGATCCCTCTTTCGGGTTAGTCCGTGTTGTCAACGATCAGGGTTTTCGCACATCAGGCGGTAAAAGCGACCTTCAGCACAGCAAACACCGCAGCAACCGCCAGCGCGACAGAGGCCAGCTTGACCACCAGCATGACAGCAACTTTCGCGGCCTCGCTATGGATGTAGTCCTCCACAACGACTTGCAAACCCAGTTGCAGGTGATGGAATGTCGCACCAATCAATAACACCATCATAATGGCGTTGAAGGGAGAGGCGAGCCAACGGGCCATTTCGCCATGCCCTGCCCCAGCATGTCCCACCATCGAATAGATGAACCAAAGCGTCAGCGGCACCAGAGCCACCGCGGTCACACGCTGCATCCACCAATGATGCGTACCACTGCGGGCCGATCCCAGCCCGCGCACCTGGCCAAGTGGTGTTTTCAAACTCATCTGTTTATCCCCTGTTGTCTTGCACGCCACAGGCGTCAAATGGCGAAATATCCTAAGATCCAGGTCAGCAATGTCAGGGCCCCCGCCGCGATAGGCACGGCATGTCCTGTCTTTTGCGCCACATC
>TARA_R100001143_G_scaffold63585_1_pt1 | contig 95258 bp, 85 predicted proteins | sample TARA_R100001143 | Tara Oceans TARA_R100001143 (sample SAMEA2621300) | marine metagenome | biome: marine biome (ENVO:00000447); feature: mesopelagic zone (ENVO:00000213); material: "saline water (ENVO:00002010), including plankton (ENVO:xxxxxxxx)" | depth 800 m | reverse complement strand
CCCGCCGCGGCGGTGCGCAAGTCAGTCAGATAACCATTGTCCAACAGCACCGCGCGAACCTGGCCTGTCGTGGCATCATGGACAACCATCAGTCCGCTGGTCGTCGGCAGGCCAATTTTGGGATTGTCAAAAAAGCCGGGGCTGATCTTGATCGCAAAACCGTCCAGACCGGGGACATAGGCGGTTTTTACGTCCACTTCGCCATTCTTGTCTTCCATATCCATCCGCAGGATGGGCGGCATGGAAACCTTGCCCGCCGATAGTTTCTTGAAAGCATCCGCGATCAAATCAATCAGGGTCGTGTCCAGCGATACCGCTTGGCGCAGCTCGTTTTCTGTCAGGATCAGAATTTCCCGCATTGGGTTATGCTCCTCCGTCGGGTTGCACAGTGGCAAGGTCAACATCTTCCCCACCTCCGATGCGGGTGAAGATATCCATATCAACATTTCTGCCGCTGATCACAACGGCAATTCGTTTGCCTTTGGCTTGTATTTTATTGGCCAGCAGGGCGGCAATGCCGACGCTGCCCCCGCCTTCTGCAACAATTTGTTGATCGCGATACAGGGCGCGCATGCCTGCTGCGATTTCCGCCTCGCTGACCAACAGTGTCTCATCCACCAGATCGCGGCACATGGCGAAGGTATAGTCATTGTCCAGACCAATGCCGCCACCCAGAGAATCCGCCAGGGTTGGCGTTTCAACGACTTCGACGGGATGGCCTGCGCGGATGCTGTCATACATGGCGGGACCGCGTTCCATGGTCACGCCGATAATTCTTGTGTCGGGCTTAAGTGTTTTCACAGCCTTGGCAATACCCGCCATCAGGCCGCCCCCGGACAGGGGTACGATGACCATATCCAGTTCCGGCCAATCCTCGATTAACTCAATCCCGATCGTGCCCTGACCGGCAATGACATCTGGATGATCAAAGGGGGACAGATAGACCAGGCCTTCATCCCGCATCAGGCGCAGGGCTTCCACTTCTGCCTCATCCTGGCTTTTGCCACAGATGCGGACCTCACCCCCGAATCGTTTGATGCCGTCGATCTTAACCGTCGGCACCAACTCGGACATACAGATCACCGCGCGCACGCCCAGCAAATTGGCGGCATAGGCAACGCCGCGCCCGTGATTGCCTGTCGAGCATGTCACGACGCCCTTGGCACGGTCTTCCTTCGATAGAGTCATAATCGCATTGGTCGCGCCGCGCAGCTTGAACGCGCCGGTTGCCTGCAAGGTTTCCAGCTTCAGGCGAACCTCCCCCCCACACACATCGGACAGCGGAAAGGCTGGCACCAGGGGTGTGCGCAGGACATGCGGGGCTATTTGATCGCGGGCCGCCTCAATCGCGGAAAAGGGAACATGTTTCTGTGTCATCCTGCCAAGGTATGTGCCTGAACCCGATAGCACAAGATACCGATATGTTGTCGTCGAAACGCGAACCTGATCTAGTATCAAATCTATTGAGGTGAACTTCCCTAAACGGTCGGCGCGAAAGGTCGCACACTATGGATATTACACGGCAATCCGCTGGTGTTCTGGTTGCGGAAATGCGTGCAGGGCATTTGCGTTGTGTTCAGGTGATGGAGGCTTTTGCCCAGCGTATTGAGCGGTTCAATAACCGCGTGAATGCGATCATTCAGTTGGACCTGCCCAAGGCCCTGGAGGCCTCGGCTGCTGCGGATAAGGCGCGCGATGCAGGGGGCGAAATGGGGCCGCTGTTCGGTCTGCCTGTGGCCGTTAAGGATAATTATGATGTGGTCGGGTTTCGCACCACCTATGGCGCACCCGCCTTGCGCAATAATTGGCCCGAGGCTGATAGTTTGCATATCGCGCGGATGAAGGCAGCGGGTGCCATCATTGTTGGCAAGACGAATATGCCGGAATTCGCCTTTGGGGAGGATACGGATAATCCCCTATGGGGCCGCACGCGCAATCCCTATTGCCTGAGCCGCACGGCCGGATCCAGCTCCGGCGGGTCCGGCGCGGCACTGGCATTGGATCTGGTCGCGCTGGCCGATGGCAGTGACCTGGGGGGATCAACCCGCATCCCCGCCAGTTGGTGCAATATCGTCGGTTACCGCCCAACCACGGGGGTGGTGCCTAAGGTTCCCAGTGTGGCCCCGTTCGACCGGCTGCATGTGATGGGGCCCATGGCGCGGCGGGTCGATGACATCCGACTTTCCCTGTCGGTGATATGTGGCCGTGATGTCAGAAGCCCGATTACCGCCCCGTTCGGGCCGCAGGAATTCGCCGCACCGCTGACAGGCAATCTGGCAGGAATACGGATCGCCTTTTCCGTGGACAGCGCGATCTTTCGCATCGATTCCTCGGTGACGGATGCCTTGACCCCCTGCGCGGATGTGCTGTCTAAAGCCGGGGCCACCGTTACGGATGCCGCACCGGATGTGCGGTTCCTTGCCCGTAGTCAGCCGGTCTTTCGCGCCCTGTGTGCGGCGGAATATGCCGGTTGGGCGGTCGATGAACATGGCCTGGAACTGGGGCATCTGATCCTGGATCTGGTGGGCCAGTCCCGCCGCCTGACAGGGTATGAGATTGAGCGCGCCAATATGATGCGGGTCAAGGCCTGGCACCGTATGGCAAATTTCTTCGACAGTTATGATCTGGTCTGTTGGCCGACCAGCAGCGGTTCCCCCTTTGCGCCGGATATGCCGGGTCTGAAGGAATTTGACTGGGATACGGTCTGCATCAGCCCGGCGCTGGATTTGCCCAGCATCTCCGTTCCGGCAGGGTTCACCCAGGATGGATTGCCAACAGGTCTTCATATCCTGGGCCCACCGGGCAGTGATCGGCTGGTGCTGGAAGCAGCAGAAGCGATAGAGCGCGGTCTGCAAATGTGGCAGCGCAATCCCCCGAATGAGAAGCTGGAAGTGGCGTCAACGCGATAATTGAGCTGGATTCAGGCAGAATTGCCTGTCTGTGGAATTGGATTCAGGTTCAACAGCCTTTGTCGGATGGATTGTTCGCTGATATCGAACCGCCGGACGACATCCTGACAATAGGGGTTGAAGCGGCAGACTTCTTCAAACAGTTGCATATCATGGCGCACGCTGTCGACCGCATCCATCAGGAAGCCGAAGGATACCGTGTCGATTTCTGTGCGCTCAAAACCGCTATGGGAAATGATCTGACCGATGTAATGGGTCAGGAACAGTGTTTCGGCCAATTCACGGTCATGGGTGTCGGCAGTCTTTTCCACCACGACAAAGCCTTCCTGGCACAACCGCTCCCGGAAGGGTTGGTCCAGTTCAGGGCCTAGATTCGATTCCGTGATGACAATGCGGAAACCAGAGACATTTCCTGCCTTTTTGGCATAGCTTTCGGGACCGAACATCGGGTGGGTACAGATATAGGGCTGATTGGGCACCAGGTCGCGGATCAGTTGGCCCGTATAGCCTTTGACGGTTGCGACATCGATCAGAATGGTATCGGGGCGCAAGCGGTCGCGGATCGACAGCAGCGTATCGGCATAGGCACTGATTGGCATGCATAACAGCAAGGCATCACAGTCCAGGGCGTCTTCCAGCGTTGTGAACAGGCCGTCGCCCGGTGTGGCCCGACGGCGATACAGGCGCACAGATACATCTGGCAAAAAGCGTTCCGCCAATTTGTGCAGGAACGAGCCAAAATGCCCATATCCCAAGATACCCAGCGAGAACCCCGCCATATTCACCACTCCAGCATTTTTTAAAACGGCAACTTGGGCAACGATAGCCAATTGGTTGGCTAAAGATTTGCCATAACGTCCGCGTCTTTATCGATTTCATTGCCATTGGGCAACCATACTGCCATTGAAACGCTCTGCCGGGCGGTTTTAACTGGCAAGAATTGAAGGGTTGGACGAACTGACTTTCGACGCGATATACTGGTCGAAAGATAAAGGAGCGAAGCGGAATGGCGGATTTTGAGAAGAAGACTCTGGCGGAATGGCGCGCCCTGTTGGAAAAAGAATCCAAGGGGAAGGGCGAAGCTGATTTGACATGGGATTCGCCAGAAGGAATATCGGTAAAGCCGCTTTATACCGCCGAAGACCTGGCCGGGTTGGACCATATCGATACCATGCCAGGATTTGCGCCTTTCACACGGGGGCCCAAGGCGTCGATGTATGTCGGCCAGCCCTGGACCGTTCGGCAATATGCCGGTTTCTCAACAGCCGAAGAATCCAATGCCTTCTATCGCCGCAATCTTGCGGGGGGCCAGAAAGGGTTGTCTGTTGCCTTCGATCTGGCAACCCATCGTGGCTATGACAGTGACCATCCCCGTGTTGTGGGCGATGTGGGCAAGGCGGGCGTTGCGATTGACAGCGTTGAGGATATGAAAATCCTGTTCGACCAGATTCCCCTGGATCAGATGTCGGTTTCCATGACCATGAACGGGGCGGTTCTGCCGGTTCTGGCAGGCTATATCGTCGCGGCAGAGGAACAGGGCGTGTCGCCGGAAAAGCTGTCTGGGACGATCCAGAATGATGTTTTGAAGGAATTCATGGTCCGCAACACCTATATTTATCCGCCGACCCCATCGATGCGGATCGTGGCGGATATTATCGAATATACAGCCCAGAACATGCCGCGCTTTAACTCAATCTCGATTTCTGGCTATCACATGCAGGAAGCGGGATCGACGCTGACGCAGGAATTGGCCTTCACCCTGGCCGATGGTCTGGAATATGTGCGTGTCGCGGTTGCCAAGGGATTGGATGTGGATGCCTTTGCCCCGCGCCTGAGCTTCTTTTTCTGTATCGGCATGAACTTCTTCATGGAGGTCGCGAAGCTGCGCGCCGCACGGTTCCTGTGGGCCGATCTGATGAAAAAGCACTTCCAGCCAAAGAATCCGAAATCGCTGATGCTGCGCACTCATTGCCAGACATCCGGCTGGTCGCTGACGGAACAGGACCCCTATAACAACGTTGTGCGCACGGCGGTTGAGGCGATGGCAGCCACCCTGGGCGGTACACAATCCCTGCACACCAATGCCTTTGACGAGGCGATTGGCCTGCCGACAGATTTTTCTGCCCGGATCGCCCGGAATACTCAGTTGATCCTGCAGGAGGAAACCCAGATCACCCGCACGGTCGATCCGATGGCCGGGTCCTATTATGTTGAAAGCTTAACCGGCGCGATGATCCAGGAAGCCCGCAAGCTGATTGATGAAGTCGAAGCCATGGGCGGCATGACCAAGGCGGTTGATTCCGGCTGGCCCAAGATGAAGATCGAAGAAAGCGCGGCAGCCCGCCAGGCCCGAATTGATCGGGGCGAGGAAACCATTGTTGGTGTCAATAAATACAAGTCCGGCGATAAAGACCGCATCGATATTCTGGATATCGACAATGATCAGGTGCGCGAAAAGCAGGTCGCGCGGTTGAAGAAAATTCGGGCCAGCCGAGATCAGGCGGCATGTGACGCGGCCCTGGACGCCCTGACCGCTGCGGCGCAGGATGGTTCTGGCAATTTGCTGGATTTGGCCGTCAAGGCAACCCGTGCCCGCGCAACAGTGGGAGAGATTTCCGATGCGATGGAAAAGGCCTTCACCCGGCACCGGGCTGTCATTCGTTCAATCACTGGGGTGTATGGCTCTGCCTATGACGGGGATGCGGGCTTTATGAAGATACAAGACGATATCGCTGGATTTGTCGAACGCCAGGGCCGCCGCCCGCGTATGCTGGTGGTTAAAATGGGCCAGGACGGTCACGATCGCGGTGCCAAGGTCATCGCCACCGCCTTTGCCGATATTGGCTTTGACGTGGATATCGGGCCGCTGTTCCAAACCCCGGAAGAGGCCGCCAATCAGGCGATTGAGGCCGATGTTCATGTAATTGGTGTTTCTTCTCAAGCAGCCGGTCACAAAACACTAGTGCCCCAGATGATCAAGGCCCTGAAGGACAAGGGTGCCAGCGATATCCTGATCGTCTGCGGCGGCGTCATCCCGCCTCAGGACTATGATTTCCTGCTGGGGGCAGGCGTCTCTGCCATTTACGGCCCGGGCACCAACATCCCAGCGGCCGCAGGCGAAATTCTGGGCCTGATCGAAGAGGCGGTAGCAGCACAGGCGGCGGAGTAGGGTTGCAAAAAGGACCATATAGACAGCGTCGCTATTAGTGCCTATATTAACATCATATGATTTAGAGGTGAGAACGGCCTCCTCACGCACCCGGGAACGGGTATAGTAGCCAAAAGGTGAAGAGATCCAGGGGTGGGCAACCTGGCTAAATCTGATTGAATTGGTAAGGCTCTCACAGAAATGTGGGAGCTTTACTTTTTGGGCACGCTTTTAAGGTATCCCTTTCCACATCGATTGGTGATTTTAGCAAAGGAAACAGGATAGAATGAAGCGATATGATAGTTTCCTGATGAATCTCTTTGTATTGAAAGTGCAATCAAGAGGCCATTCCCAAGCTCAGGAATCAGCGAAATCAACTCAATCTTATTCTCATTTTTAAAATCATCTCCAATATAATCGGGTGTTGAGATAACGCGCTGTAAATAGGGCAGACAGCGGGAAAAATCTTCAGGATGACGACGTGCCGCGTGAATTTGAGCTTTGGCGGAAAGGACAACCTCACCTTCTTCCAACTCTATACCAAGGTACTTAAAAATCGTGTCCACAGGGATTGGACCATAATTACGGGCCTTAGGGGTTTGAGCTTTTTTCGTTATCTTTTCGGATGGTGTCATTGGTGTAACATTCAATAAATTTCTATCTTACGTTTTTTTTATTATTTGATTAACATTCAATGCACATAAAATCATTGGGTAATTTGTCCGTTTTCAACATCATCTTTCGGTAAGGGATTGGCTACCTTACTGCGACGTAACGAAAGCTCTTTCGTGATTTGAAACGCGGGCAGGGTTGCAAAAAGGACCGAAAGGGACCATTTTGGACCAATTCAGTGACTGAGGAGGTTCTGCTGTGACTGTAAATGTAAAGTTATCAGAAGCGCTGGTTGCAGAGGCCAAACGGGTGGGGTCTGTTAGTCATCGCTCTTTACCTAAGCAGATTGAGTATTGGTCGCAGCTCGGAAAAATATCCGAAGAAAATCCCGACCTGCCCTTCAGTGTCATTAAAGATATTCTGACGTCGCGAACTGAAACGGCGACGGAAGAGTATGTCTTTGACGAATGACGCGCGTTTTTCAAACGCCCACATTTAAGCGATCCGTAAAAAGGCTGCGTGGCGAACAAAAGGCGGCCCTTGATGCTGCGATCCGGGCTGTTCTGAACGCACCAACGCTGGGAGATGTCAAAGTTGGTGATCTGGCGGGCGTGCGCGTTCACAAGTTTCGCGATCATACCCATATGGTGCTTATGGCCTATGCGTATTCTGAGGCAGACGATGCAATCACGTTACTGGCGCTTGGCAGTCACGAAAATTTCTATCGTGATTTGAAACGCGGTTAGGGTTCAGTCTGTGCCGGGCTTGTTGTCCCGGATAAGCCCGCGCCTGCGGGAAAAGTCGCTGAGGCGCAGTTGGGTGCGTTGTCGCATCAACTGAACATGGCTGCGCAGGGTGGGGGTCTGTTTGGGTTCCAGGACCAGACCAATTTCTGTGATTTTGCCATCGTCATCAATGGTCCGCACCACCAGTTCGACGCTGCCCAGGCGGGCGCGGTCGCCCTGGGCGGGCTGGCCATGGAATTCCTGGGTCATGAAGTCCGCCAGGGACAGTTGGGTATTTGCGGCAGGAACGGTCGCGCCATATTGTTCTGATACGTCCGCCAGTGTCGCCTCCGCCGATAGGGTGAAGTCACCCAGAATGGCAGTATCATCGGACCCGGCGGGTGCCGCATAGATGTTATCCAGCAAGGATATCAGGCGGGGGGCGGCGAATAGATAAACATGGTCATTCGCCTTCAAAGGCCCGGCCTTATGCACGGTCAGGGCCTGACCATCGCGCAGGATCAGCACCGGCCTTGCCCAGCGCGGCACACGGTCGCCCCGGGCGACGGTGCTGTCTGGGTGAATGCGATAGGAAATCAGCTCCATCGCGGCATTGCCGGGCAGCTCCAGTTCCACGCGCTCCACAATACCCGGCTCGTCCGGGGCCAGCACCTTTAGTTTTCGGGCCATCAGCGGGATCGTCCAGCCCTGAATCAACAGGGAGGACAGAACCATGATGAAAACGATATTGAAGTATAAATCCCCATTGGGAACACCGCCCAGTGTCGGCATGACTGCCAACAGGATAGAGACCGCACCGCGCAACCCGACCCAGCCGACAAAACCGATTTCGCGGTTAGAAAACCGAAAGGGCTTGAGGCACAGATAGGTCGCAACGGGGCGGGCGATGAAGATCAGGAACAGCGCCAGAATGATCGCGGGCAGGGCAACGGCGGCAAATTGTGATGGGGTCGCCAACAAGCCCAGGGCCAGGAACATGCCAATCTGGGCCAGCCATGTCATGCCCACCTGAAAGCGCCGCAACCGGGCGGCATATCGAACCCCCCGGGCGCGGGCGACGACACCAGCCAGATAGGCCGCCAGAAACCCGCTGCCGCCAATCAATCCCGTCCCGGCAAACAGAATCAGGGCGGCGGCCAGGGCCAGGATGGGGTACAGCCCGGCCTCAAGACTGCGCATCCAGTTCAGCATCCAGGCGATGGCGAACCCGCCGATCAGCCCGGCCAGGAACCCGATCCCAATTTGTTGGGCAAACTGGTTCAGAAATTCCCAACCCAGGGTTTCCAGCGGCAATCCTTCACTGGCGGCAATCAGACTGACCAGACTGGCGACCAGAAAGATCGCCATCGGATCGTTGGCCCCGGATTCGATTTCCAGCGTCGTGCGCACCCGGTTGCGCAGTGTGATGCGCCCGGTGCGCAGCAAAAAGAACACCGCAGCCGCATCGGTAGACGCGACAATCGCCCCGATCAGCATCCCTTCCTGCCAATCCAGATCCAGCAGAAGATAAGCGGCTACACCGACCAGACCGGTTGTCAGGATGACGCCCAGTGTGGCCAGAACCAAAGCCGGGGCACCAGCCGTGCGATAGCTTTTCAAGGGGGTTTCAAAACCACTGTCGAACAGGATGATCGCCAATGCCAGGGAGCCGATGAAATAGGCGGTCGCCCCGCTGTCAAAATCAATTCCCAACAGGCCGTCTTCACCCGCTAAAAGACCGATACCCAGAAACACCAACAACAGGGGCGCGCCAACACGCTGGGAAACCAGACTGGTCAGCGCACTTATGGCGACCAGTCCAGCCCCGATAAGAATGGCGATATTGATGCCGTCAAACACGTCGTTTCTTCTTATTAATGAATGCGATGCACTAGATATAGGGCATCTGATGATTATTCATAGCGATTGTATTTTTTAAAGAGTGAAAACAGGCTTGGGCCATTCTGCGGAATCACCCCCCGGCCTGGCTGCGGCACAAGGCATCGGCACGGGATTTGAACAGGCTGGCCTGGTCTGCGGAAATCGTGCCATCGGCCTGCATCGTGTCGATCCCGGCACTGCGTTCGGTGATACAGGCCTGATAGGCGGCCTCTGCTGGGTCAATCGGGGCGGCGGGGGCGGGCATCAGGTCATCGCGATGGTGCCAGGCAATCACGCCCGCACTGGCAATCATGACCAGAACTGCAATCACACGGGCCAGCATGATTGGATCCTTACTCCATAGGATTAAGCGACATCAATGGTACCGTTGATTTCCACAGTCAGGTCCACCCCGTCGACCGTCAGGACGATTTTTGCGTTCAGTGGGGAGTCCAATTCCCCTTTTTCTGAGGCCTGACGCACGGCGGCCTCTATTTCCCGCTGAGAGGTGACCCCCACTGTTTTCAGGAATTTGCGGACGGACATGTTAAAGGCATCTTCATTCATGGCAGATTACTCCTTTTTCAGCCGACTTCATTCAAGGGCAGGTTGACCAGAAGGTTCTGGGGCTTCATGCGCAGGGTGTTGGTATCATCCATGGCCAGGCCCAGATAGATCGGGCGACCCTGGACCCGCTCCAACACGGCATCCTGGTTTTTGATCTCCAGACGGAACAGGGACAGCAAACGGGTAAGCCGGGCTTCTTCCGGTTCCTTCCCATGATACAGATCATTCAGCAGGGCAGACGATTCCGCATCCAGCCCGGTATGCCAGACCCATTTTTCATCCCGAATGGATTGCACGGGGTGAATACGGCATTCCACGTCCAGAAAATAGGCAATCCATTTTTCCGCCACCCGACAAAACGCATCCAGCCCCGGCTGGGCGAAGGTCAGATTCAACACCGTGTCGAACCGATCGGACCGCGCCCAATAGCTGCCTGCCGTTTCCTCTGTCAGGACATCCAGATCCACCTGGGGCATCGCAGTCTTGCTTTCCACCAACAGGCGTCCCAGGTCGCCAAAGCCGCCGGTTGTGGCATAGCGATCCACGGTTTCCTGGTCTGCCAGCATGATCTGTCCATCCTGGACCGTGACCTTCTGCGTGCGAAAGAACAGCTCTGCTGCGCGCGCCTGCAGTGGGTTTTGTTCCGCATTCAGGATATGGCGCATCACGGCATGGGCCAATTGATCCATAAACAATGCGGGAACGGGGAAGGCCGGCCCCTGCACCAGCTTGCGATAGGCGGCTTCCAGGGTGCCTGCCTGAACCAGAAGGTCCCGGAAATTCAGAAAGACCTCAAAATTGTACCGCGCATCCTGATCTTCGAAGGCATCCAGCCGCGCGGTTTCAATCTGTTGGCGCGGGTTTTCCATCAGGTCGGCATGAACCGCGCGCTCTATGGCGCAGGACTCGGCGACCGGTGCTAATTCAGGGCGGCTCAGATAGGCGCTAATCAGCGCATCGGTGACCGGCAAATGTCCTTCGGCATTCGGGGGGGTCAGACCATAACCGGAAGATATCCAAAAATCGGGACGCGCAGCCATAATCACCTATAACTCCCAGCTTGGGCCAGCAAGCAAGCCGCTGAGCATCAGGGTTTGCGGTTTTCCATCGCGGGTGATGATCAGGTCACCCGTGTTGGTCAGGTCCGTGACCAGACCGCGTATCAACGTCCCGTCATTGGGGAAGCTTACCGCTTTATCGCGCCCGGCGGCGCGTTCCAGCCATAACTCTTTGATAGAGGTCAGTCCATCGCGCTGCCAGCGGTCCAGCCAGTTCAGGAAATAGCGGCAGAAGCTTTCCAAAAGGGCCGGGGCGGAGGCTTCGCCAGCCCCTTCCTCATACAGCGATGTTCGGTCCAGCGCTTCACCAGGAAAGGGGTTTTTGGGATTGCCCATGATATCAATGGAAATCCGGGCCAACATCCAGTCTGGAACTGTTGAAAGGTCCTCGTGCTGGGTGAACAAGGCCAGCCCCCCGGCCAAAGCGCCATTCACGAACAAGCGGTCCGGCCATGCCATATGCACCGCAACGCCCGGCGGCAGGGTTGCGCCCAGGGCATCATTGGCCGCCAGCATCAGGGGATAGATCACCTGAATGGCATGGGACAATTCCGTTTCCGGGGCCAGCATGATAATGGCGTCCAGCTGATCGGGGCGTTGTGAATAGCACACCGTACCGGGGTCCATCCGCCTGCGTGTTGCGCGATACAGCGCCTCCCCCGGCAGGTTTGCATCAGGGGCAAAACCCATTCCGGTAAACAGCGGTGGCAGATTTAGGTCTTGTGACGACACCCGGCATACACTTTCACGAAACGAAGTCTTGCGATCAGCGGTTCTGACGGTAAGACTGTTCAACATTAATCCTAGTGAATATCTTTACGGTATCGGAGCCGACGTTTCCAGATGTCGAAACAGCATTTAATGACAACCAGTGAAATCGCGGCCTATCTGCGCATCAAAGAACGCAAGATTTATGATCTGGTCGCTTCGAACCGGATTCCGTGTACGCGGGTGACCGGCAAGCTTCTGTTTCCCAAGCCCTTGATTGATTTATGGATCGCATCCGAAACGGAAGGTGGCGGATTGGAGCGGACAGAGCGCCGCCCGCCGATTGTCGCAGGCAGCCATGATCCATTGCTGGATTGGGCCTTGCGCCAGGCCGATGCCGGGTTGGCGACCCTGTTTGATGGCAGCCTGAATGGATTGCGGCTGTTCCTGGATGGTCAGGCGCTGTTCTGTGGTCTGCATGTCCCGGATGCCAGTGCGGAGGATCCGCTGGGGGCGACGGCGAACCAATATCTGTTTGGCGCTGGGGGAGAGGCCGGTGGCGCTGCCGCCCGGGTTGTTCTGGTGGAATGGGCACGGCGCAGCCAGGGGCTGATCCTGCCAAAGGGGAATCCCAAAAACATTCAATCCTTGCAGGACCTGGTTGAACAAGGGGCGCTGTTGCGGCCACGCCAGCCCCAGGCCGGCAGTCGCGTCCTGCTGGAAATCCTGATCATGAAGGCGGATATAAAACCCGGCGCTTTGCAGATGGACAAGACCATCGCGCGCAGTGAAATGGAAGCCGCGACCGCCATTGCGGATGGAGAAGTCGATGCGGCCTTTGGCATTGCAGCGGTTGCCAAGCGGTTTGATCTGGATTTCGTTCCCCTGGCGACGGAACGCTATGATCTGGCCATCGACCGGCGGGATTATTTTGAAGAGCCGTTTCAGGCCTTGTTGGCGGTGACGCGCAGTTCCGAATTCGCCCAACAGGCAGAACGGCTGACCGGTTATGATATTTCCAGCCTGGGTCAGATCGTATTCAACGGCTGAGGATTGATTTAGTTCTTTATTACAGCGCGTCGTCTGGAATGCTGCGCAGCGTTTGCCAGCCGCCTTCCATTGCGATGAACAGGCCCGGCACTTGCGGCAGTATGTTTTCCGCATAGAATCGTGATGTGGCAATTTTCGCCTTCAGGAAATCGGTATCCTTTCCTGGGTCCTGGGCCAGTTTTTCCAGGCATGTGCGGGCTGCGCGGGCCAGGACTGCACCCCCCGCCGTGATGCCAAAGGCCCGCAGATAATAGGCAGCACTGCCGCCCACTGCATCCGGATTATCTTTGGCGGTTTCCAACAGCCATTCCGTTGCATCTTCCAGCGTGTCCACGGCGATGGCAAAACGCTTGCGAATGACGGCCATATCTTCGCCCTCAACATCATTTAAGGCCGTGATCAGAATATGAACCTCGTCCAGATATTCCTGGGTGGCCTTGCCTTCATCGCGCAGCAATTTGCGACCGACCAGATCCATTGCCTGAATGCCATTCGTGCCTTCATAGATCGGCAGGATACGGCTGTCGCGGAAATGCTGGGCGATGCCGGTTTCTTCAATAAAGCCCATGCCGCCGTGAATTTGCACACCCATGGATGTCAATTCGACCGCCATATCGGTGAACCAGCCTTTTATGACTGGCGTCAACAGACCAACCCGGCGTTCCGACCATAGACGCCAGGATTCATCATGATGTCGCTTTTGCTGATCCAGGGCCAGCATGGTTTCCAGCACCAGCCCGCGCATCGCTTCGGCATGGCTGCGCATCGTCATCAACATGCGGCGCACATCGGCATGATCGGCGATGGGGGCCAGCTTCTTGTCACCGGCGCGCCCCTGTTTGCGGTCCAGGGCATAGCTGCGCGCCTGCTGATAGGATCGCTCAATAATCGACAGGCCTTGCAGACCAACGGCCAGACGGGCGTTGTTCATCATCGTGAACATATATTCCAGGCCCCGGTTTTCTTCGCCCACCAGATAGCCGATTGCCCCACCATTATCACCATAGGACATAACGCAGGTGGGTGATCCGTTGATCCCTGTCTTGTGTTCGATGGAGACACAGCGCAGATCATTGCGCTCGCCCGGCGTGCCATCGTCTTTAAGGATATATTTCGGCACCACGAACAGGGATATGCCCCGCACCCCTTCGGGCGCATCTTCACAGCGGGCCAGCACCAGATGGATGATGTTTTCCGCCATTTCATGTTCGCCATAGGTGATGAAAATCTTCATCCCCTGAATGCGATAGTGATCACCCTCCCGCTTGGCCCTGGTCTTGATCAAGGACAGGTCCGATCCGGCCTGGGGCTCTGTCAGGTTCATGGTGCCGGACCATTCGCCGGAAATCATTTTCGGCAGATAGGCCGCTTGCTGTTCCGGCGTGCCATGGACCTGCAACGCCTCGACCGCGCCCTGGTTCAACAGGGGGCACAGGGCCCAGGCCATATTGGCCGATTGCCACATTTCCGTGACGGCGGTGGCAACCGTCCAGGGCAGTTCCTGACCGCCAAATCGTTCTTCAAAGGGTACGGAATTCCATCCCCCGTCGACAAAGGCCTTATAGGCTTGTGTATAGCCATCGGGCAGGCGCACCACGCCATTTTCAATGGTCGCCCCCTGCTTGTCGCCGGACGCATTGATCGGGGCTAATTGTTCTGAGGCAAATTTTCCCGCTTCCTCAAGAATCGCATCCACCAGATCCGGAGTCACTTCCCCACAGCCCGGCAATTGCATGACCTGTTCCAACAGCCCCATTTCTTTCAGGACAAATTGCAGGTCGCGGATCGGCGCAGCGTAAGGAATCATGGGGAACCTCTTAATCAATTGGAATTGGCGCAGACCCTTATGCGTCTGGGATCGTCTTGCCGGGGTTCATCAGCCCTTTTGGATCAAACAGCGATTTCAGTGATCGCATCATATCCAATTCCACTGCGGATTTACAACGCAACAACTCGTCGCGCTTGGATCGCCCGATGCCGTGTTCCGCAGAAATCGACCCATCCAGGGACAGGGCGACGTCATGAACACGGTGCTGCAGTTTTGCATAATGCCCCAAAAATTCCGCGGCAGGCATATCGATGGGCTGGGACAGGTTATAGTGGATATTGCCATCGCCGACATGGCCAAAGGGATAGGGGCGAATGCCGGGCATCATTTCTGCCACCGCAGCATTGGCCTCGCGGATAAAGCGCGGAACCTGGCTTACGGGGACGGAGACATCGTGTTTCACCTGTGCCCCTTCACGAACCTGGGCTTCCACGATGGCTTCGCGCAGGAACCAGATCTGGGTGCGTTGATCTTCGGATTGTGGCAATACCGCATCGATCACAAGGCCGTCTTCAAAGGCACTTTCCAACAGGGATTCCAGGGCAATTCTGGCGGCCCCATCGGTGCGGGGCCCACCGATTTCCATCAGGATCGTCCAGTCATAGGTCGTCTCAAACGGCTGTTTGGCCCCCTCGACATGTTTTTCTGCCCAATCTAGCGCAAACCCTGGCATCAATTCAAAGGACATCAGCGCATCGCCGCTGGCGGACCGGGCCCGTTCCAACAAGGTAACAGCCGTATCCAAATCGGCAATCGCGACCAGGGCGGTTGCGCGTTCTTTCGGCAGGGGGAACAGCTTCAACACCGCTGCTGTAATAATGCCCAAAGTCCCTTCGGACCCTAAAAATATCTGTTTCAGGTCATAGCCGGTATTGTCTTTGCGCAACCGTCGCAATCCGTTCCAAATCCGCCCGTCGGGCAGCACGACTTCCAGCCCCAGCACCAGATCGCGGGCATTGCCGTATCGCACGACATTAATCCCCCCGGCATTAGACGCAAGATTGCCGCCGATCTGACAGGACCCTTCCGCCCCAAGGCTGAGCGGGAAGAGACGATCCGCCTGTTCCGCAACACCTTGCAGGTCCTTCAGAATGCAGCCCGCTTCAACCGTCATTGTATAATTGGCGGCATCCACGTCGCGCACCGAATTCATGCGCGCCAGATTAAGCAGCAACTGACGCCCCGTTGCATCGGGTGTCGCGCCCCCGACGCGACCGGTATTGCCACCCTGTGGCACAATTTGCAGGCCGGCCTGATAAGCGATCGCCAGTATTTCAGCAACTTCCTGTGTGTTGGCGGGGCGGGCCATTCCCAGGCAACGCCCTTCATAAACGCGCCTGGAATCAATCAGCCAGGGAGCCAAAGCATCAGCATCATCGACCCATCCTTTTGGGCCAAGGCATGCGCGGATACGAGACAGCGCATCGCGCTCTGTGTCGTTTGGTGTATAGGGCATCTGTGTCATAGGTACAGATTTAGACCCTGGCCTGCCGTCAAGCAAGAAGCTGCATTGGGGGATGGGCGAGTGACCGCTTCAAAACGATATGAAATATTAAATTTGTCACATCCGGGTCACACAGAAGTAACGCGGAGAAACTAAGAATGTAAACGGTTACAGCATGGCTTGGATGCGCGCGTGAATGTGTGGTAATGGTGAAAAATGACAGACAAGAAACGATCAAAAAATACGATCAGGGATGTAGCGCTGGATGCGGGTGTTTCTATTGCCACGGTTTCCCGGGTGGTCAACAAATTGGGGACGGTCAGCAAAGAAACAGAGGAGCGGGTTCAGCGCTCTATTGATCGTATGGGCTTTCGGTTGAATGCCTTTGGGCGTGGTCTGTCTACAGCGCGCAGCTATACCATCGGGGTGATGATCCCCAGCCTGTCCAACCCGGTTTTCGCCGATGCCGTATCCGGGATCACGCAAGAGGCCAGCAAGGCTGGCTATAATGTCATGATCGCCGCGACGGACTATCAGCATGCGGCGGAAATCAGCACCGTATCGACATTTCTTGAGCGACAGATCGATGGAATGATTTTGACCGTCGCTGATCCGATGCACAGTGATGCCCTGGATATGCTGGAGGGGGCACAGGCCCCCTATGCCCTGATTTACAATCAAGTCTCAAAGAGTGACAGGGTGACTGTTACGGTCGATAACGTGGCGGCCGGGGATGCCGTGGCACGGTGTTTTCATGCCCAGGGCCACAGAGTCATGGCCATGATATCTGGCAGTTTTGCAGAATCCGATCGCGCCATTGCCAGGCGTGATGGCTTTGTGACTGGGATTGCCGCACTTGGTCTGCCCGCCCCCGTCATTCATGAAGTCGGCTTTGTGAACCTGGATATAGAACCTGTCCTGCAGTCTCTTTTTGAAAATCAGGATACAGCCCCGACCGCGCTGTTCTGTTCTAACGATCTGCTTGCGATATCTGTCATCAGCGGCCTGGAGCGACGCGGCCTCCGTGTGCCCGATGATGTTTCGGTCATGGGCTTTGATGGAATCGCCATTGGCACACATCTTCACCCCACGCTGGCAACGGTTATTCAGCCGTCCAAACGCATGGGAGAAGTTGCGGCGCAGTGTTTGCTGTGTCGTATCAAGGGGGAGGGGGGCATGCAGTCAACACTCCTTCCCTTCACATTGAGACTGGGAGAATCGACGGGGCGCGCCTGCAAGCAACTCCCCGCCGATCTTCAGACCCCCCATAAATCCGTGCACAGGAGACCCGCACAATGATTCATAGGACCCTGAAACTATTAGGTTTGGCCGCTGCATTCAGTGTAACGGCAGGATTATCCGCAGCGCAAGCTGAAGACGCCATTTGCTATAACTGCCCCCCGCAATGGGCCGATTGGGCAACGCAATTGACGGTGATTAAAGAAAATCTGGGATATGACATTCCCCATGACAATAAAAACTCCGGTCAGACATTGTCCCAGCTTCTGGCGGAAAAGGACAATCCTGTCGCAGACGTTGCCTATTATGGGGTGTCCTTTGGCATCCAGGCGGCCGAACAGGGTGTCGTAGACGCCTATAAGCCCACCCATTTCGATGAAATTCCAGAAGGCCTGAAAGATCCGGAAGGCCGCTGGTTTACCATTCATTCCGGTACGCTGGGCTTTTTCGTGAATGTGGCTGCGCTGGAAGGCAAGCCGGTTCCCCAGTCCTGGGCTGATCTGCTGAAGCCGGAATATAAGGGCATGGTGGGTTACCTGGATCCGACATCTGCCTTTGTCGGCTATGCCGGTGCCGTTGCCGTTAATCGCGCAATGGGGGGCAGCCTGGACGATTTTGGTCCCGGTATCGAGTATTTCAAGAAACTGGCCGCTAATGATCCAATCGTGCCGAAACAGACCGCCTATGCGCGTGTCGTATCGGGTGAAATTCCGATCCTGCTGGATTATGATTTCAACGCCTATCGCGCGAAATACAAGGACATGGCCGATGTTGCCTTTGTCATCCCCACCGAAGGCACCGTGGTTGTCCCCTATGTTATGAGCCTGGTCAAGAATGCCCCTAACGCAGACAAGGGCAAAAAGATTCTGGACTTCATCATGTCCGACAAGGGTCAGGCTGTTTGGGCCAATGCCTTCCTGCGTCCGATCCGGGCTTCTGCCATGAGTGCAGATGTGGCGAAGAAATTCCTGCCCGAGTCAGATTATGCGCGTTCCACACCGGTTGACTATTCCAAGATGGCCGCTGTGCAGGACGGGTTTGCCCAGAAGTACCTTGCCGAAGTTCGCTAAGGTTTAAGCGTCTCCAGGCGCGGTGGGCATTTGTTTCGCCGCGCCTGGATGGCCCTTCAGATTGACCCTTTATTGCTTGGATCGCCTGATGAAAGCCAACAATACCATTTTGTTTTTCCTTGCCTTGCCAGCAGGGCTTGTCTTTTTAGCCTTCTTTCTGATCCCCATGGTCCGGCTGTTGGGTATCGGCGCATCCGGGGACGAAGGGGTGGCGGCCTATTTCTCTATCCTGACAACGCCGCGCCATTTTCAAAGCATGGTCGCAACAGTGCTTCTGTCCTGTAGCGTGACCCTGGCGGCGGTGGCTGTTTCGACGGTTTCTGGGCTATTTCTGGTCCGCAATCAGTTTCCTGGCCGCAGCGTTCTGATTTCCATGCTGACCTTGCCGCTGACCTTTCCCGGCGTTGTCATTGGCTTTCTGGTCATCCTTTTGGCCGGACGACAGGGAGTCCTGGGGACCTTCACCCAGGCCGTTATTGGGGACAAGGTTGTCCTGGCTTATTCGATGGCAGGATTGTTCATCGGCTATCTGTATTTTTCAATTCCACGGGTGATTTTGACGGTTATGGCCGCGGCTGAAAAACTGGATGCTGCATTGGAAGAGGCGGCCCGCTCGCTTGGTGCGCCGACCTGGCGTGTTGTGTGGGATGTGATTTTGCCCGCGCTGAAACCCGGCCTGATCGCGTCCGGCGCAATCTGTTTCGCCACATCGATGAGCGCTTTCGGCACCGCCTTCACGCTGGCGACCAATATCGATGTGTTGGCCATGACGATTTATACGGAATTTACCCTGGGTGCCAATCTCGCAGGCGCAGCCAGCCTTTCCATTGTCTTGGGGCTGGTTACTTGGGCGGCCTTGTTTATCGCCCGCAGCCTGTCAGGCTCCGCTGTTGCCGGGGGCGGGTAGGAGACATCCCATGAAATCGCGCACTTTCTTTTGGCTGCAATTGGCATTCACACTTGTGCTATGTGCCTTTCTGATTGGCCCGGTCCTGTTGTCTGTCGCGGCCGGTGTCACAGAAAACTATTTCCAAGGCATTTCCAGCGGCATCACATTGCGTTGGGTGATGGAAGTTTTGGCCCTGTATATGGATACAATCTATCTGTCCCTTTGGATCGCGGTGTGTTGTCTGCTGTCCAATCTGGTGCTTGGTGTGCCTGTCGCCTATGTCCTGGCAAAAAAGGGGGGGCGTCTGGCGCGCTTCCTGGAAGAATTGATCGTCCTGCCCATCGCCATTCCAGGCCTTGCCATCGCCTTGGCTTTGATTGTCAGCTATGGTGGTTTTCGGGATTTCCGAACCGGGTGGGCTTTCATTCTGGTTGGGCATATTCTCTATACGCTGCCCTTTATGGTGCGGTCGGTCCTGGCCGTCTTGCAGAGCATCAATTTCCGTGAATTAGAGGAAGGGGCCGCCAGTCTGGGGGCTGGTTTCAGTCAGCGTTTCTTTGGGATCATCATTCCCAATTGCCGTTCCGGCATATTGGCGGGGGCCTTGATGACTTTCACGCTGTCTATTGGTGAATTCAACCTGACCTGGATGCTGCATACGCCGCTGACAAAGACATTGCCCGTCGGGCTGGCGGATTCCTATGCATCGATGCGGTTGGAAGTGGCCAGCGCCTATACCCTGATTTTCTTTATCCTGATCGTGCCAGTCCTGATTCTTATGCAGGCGCTGACCAATCGACGTTTCTGATCGCAGAAGGGGACCCAAATGTCCGCCAAGACTGAAATACATCTGCGCCAATGCGGCAAAACCTTTCCAGATGGCACCCGCGCGCTTGAACCCTTGGACCTGACCATTGCAGGCGGGGAAACACTGGTTCTGCTGGGGCCATCGGGCTGTGGCAAGACGACCCTGTTGCGGATCATTGCCGGATTGGAAAGCCCGGACCAGGGTGGCCAGATTATTTTCAACGACGATAATGTCACCCATCTTCCTATCGAAAAGCGGGCTGTTGGGATGGTGTTTCAATCCTATGCCCTGTTTCCAAACATGACCGTTTGGGAAAATGTTGCCTATGGATTGAAGGTCCAGCGACGCCCGGCTGCAGAAATCAAACAGCGCGTTCAGGGCGTCATGGATATGATGCAGATCACCCAATTGGCGGATCGTCGCATCAATCAGCTTTCCGGGGGGCAGCGCCAGCGTGTGGCCCTGGCCCGTGCGACGGCGGTTCAGCCCCGGGTGCTGTTGTTGGATGAACCCCTGACTGCCCTGGATGCGCTATTGCGGGACCATCTGCGCGTCGAAATCGATACCCTGTTGCGCACGCTGGGAATTACAGCGGTCTATGTCACGCATGATCAGGGGGAAGCCATGGCGCTGGGGGACAGGATCGTGGTGATGAGCAACGGTCGTATTGAACAGATCGGGACTCCGCGCCAGATCTATTTTGAACCCCAGACGGATTTTGTCGCTGATTTTATCGGCACCATAAACCGTGTGCCCTCTGCCTTGATCGCAGGTGACAGGGAAACCGCCGGTCGGGGGGCCTCCGTAATGTTCAGACCGGAAGATGTTGAAATTGTACCCGTCGGGCAAGGTGACATGGAAGGTCGTGTCGTCTCCTCCCTCTTCCTGGGGGATCGTGTTCGCATTGTTTTGGACATTGCGTCGACACATACCATCACGGTCGATCTGCCCGCCCGCCACACTGTTGAAATTGGTCAAAAGCTGGCGCTGGTCATCGCAAAGAAGATGGCCCTTTCTTCTGTCGACCCTGTCTTGTGCTGACCCCGTCTTGTGCTGAACGAAGCAAAAGGAAAATAACATGCGCATCGCGCAATTAACCGACACTCATATAAAAGCCCCCGGAACCCTGGCCTATGGTCGGGTAGATACTGCCCAATATTTGGAAGCAGCGGTCGCCCATATCAATGGCATGGCATCGGATCTGGATGCCGTCTTTATCACAGGCGATTTGGTCGATGGCGGGAAAGCCGCAGAATATGCCGTTTTGTATTCAATCCTGTCGGGATTGACCGTTCCCTTCTATCTGGCCTGTGGCAATCATGATGATCGCGCGGGGATCCGTCAGGCGTTTCCCGATCCCCGGTATGACGATGACCCCAAGGCCCCGTTGCACTATGTGATCGAATGGAAAAATCTGCGCGGTATTGTGCTGGACAGTTCGGTTCCCGGTGCCTCCCACGGACAGTTTTGCGAAAGCCGTCTGGCATGGCTGGAAGACACATTGAAAGCGCGCCCGGATATTCCCGTCATGATCTTCATGCATCATCCGCCCTTCATAACCGGCATTCATCATATGGATGTTCAGAATTTGCGGCAGTCTGAGCGATTCTTTGAGGTGCTGGTTAAGGCGGGCACGGTACGCCATATCGCCTGTGGACATGTTCACAGGGCCTGCGAAACGGTCATGAATGGCATCGGCGTCAGCATCGCCCCAAGTCCTGCCCATGCGGTTTCCCTGGATTTCGACCCAAATGGACAGCCTGGATACACCCTGGAACCGCCCCTGCTGAGAGTGTTCAATATTAGTGAGACCGGAAACATTGTTTCCCATCTTAGCCCGATTGGACAATTTGACGGTCCCCATCCGTTTTTTAACAGCGATGGTACATTCTTATAATCAGTATCGGATATTTTGACACACGGGCGAAGAAGTGTGCCGCGTTAAGCACACGTTAATACCTGCTGCTTTATCTTTTATGGATACACGGTAGTAGGAGTGTGATGACATGATATCTGCATGCAAGAATGCTGTCAGCAAAGCATATCGTATGATCGGGGATCTGGACGAATCCGGTGCATCGCGCGTTGAAAAGCATCTGTCGGCGTGCAGTATCCGCGATGCCTGTCCCTATGCCCAAGAATGCAGCCGCACGCTGGCCCTGTTGCGCCGTGATATCGGTGATACGAATGGTTCAGATATCGTCTATCTGTTTTCCCGTCACGCGGCACAGTAATCTCAATGTGCTGGAAAACACAAACGCCCCCGTATCCAGGACGGGGGCGTCGGTGTAACGCAGTATTGGCCTGCTGATTTACAGGGCTTTCAAGATCGCCTCTGCGGAGGAAACTTCGAAAGCGCCAGGGGCTTCAACGGCCAGATGGGTGACGGTGCCATCGTCAACGACCATCGCAAATCGCTGACCACGCACGCCCAGACCAGCCGCGATCAGGTCCAATTCCAGACCCAGGGCTTTGGTGAAGGCGGCGGAGCCGTCGGCCAGCATATCAACCTTATCACCGGCACCCTGGTCCTTGCCCCAGGCACCCATGACAAACGCGTCATTGACCGCAAGGCAGGCAATCTTATCGACGCCCTTTGCCTTCAACGCATCGGCGTTTTGGACGAATCCGGGTACATGCTTGGCAGAGCAAGTCGGGGTGAACGCGCCAGGAACCGAAAACAGGACGACCTTGCTACCTGCGAAATATTTTGCCGTATCAACATCTTCAGGGCCGTTTGTGCCCATCTTTTTCAATGCGATGGCAGGAACTTTTTCGCCTTCTTGAATGCTCATTGGTTTGCTTCCCTTTGATCTGGTTTCGGGTCACGCCGGATATGTGACCCTTGTTAATCTTATCTGGACATAGGCGATTTTCAGGACTTGTCCAGAGGGTCCTGTTTCTTAATCCGAGGTCGCGATGCGCGCCTGAGGATCTGCCTGCACGGCGGCTGATTTAACCGCACCCGCTGACAGCAATTCCGGCAACGCTATGCCTTGTGGGGCGGCAGGTCCATAGACAATGTTAAATGGAATACCATAGCGTCCGTGTTGGGACAGGAAGTCCGCTATGACTGGGTCTGGTTGGGTCCAGTCAGCCTTCATCGCAACAACGTCTGGGCCCGATAACCAATCGGCGATGGCGCCAACCTCAAGCACCGTCTTCTTGTTCCATTGGCAGGTGACGCACCAATCCGCCGTGACATCGACAAAGACGGTCTTGCCCCCTGCGACCAGAGTGGAAATGGCAGCAGGATCGAAGCGCTGCCACTGAATGCCAGCGGCATCTGCCCTGTTCTGATCATCCGACATCGGGATGTGCGGGGTCATAGTCAGGGGGGCCAGCACGGCGGCCAGGGCCAGGACGGCGGAAATGGGCCAGGCCGCCCGCCCCAGCCTGGAACCCGTGAGTTTCCGGGTCGCCAGGACCAGCGCGGCCAACAGGGCCAATGCACCGATCGACAGGGCGTTTTCAGCACCAATCGTCGCGCCCAACACGGTCAGCAACCAGACCGCCGTGCCTGCCAGGGCCAGGGCCAGGACCCCTTTCAGCACCAGCATCCATCGGCCGGGGCGCGGCAGGAACCGAACAATACCGGGGACCATGGCGACCATCAGATAGGGCAGTGCCAAACCCAATCCCAGCGCCAAGAAAACAGCCAGAATTTCCAACGGGCCCGCTCCTAAGGCAAAGCCTACCGCCGTCCCCAGAAAGGGCGCGCTGCACGGCGTTGCCAACAGGGTTGCAAAAGCCCCGGTCAGAAAATCGTGAAACAGGCTATCGCGTCCGGCCCCCATTGCCGCCGCCCGATCTCCCAGCCGCCCCGGTAGGCGGAATTCGAACAGGCCCAATAGGTTGCAGGCAAATAACGTGACCAGTGCGACCATCAGGGCCAGGAAGACCGGCTGTTGGAACTGAATGCCCCATCCTACGCTCAGGCCAGCCTGTTTGACGGCAATGGCAGCCCCCGCCAGGATCAGGAAGGAAACGATAATCCCGGCGGAAGATGCCAGGAACCCGGCGCGAATGGACGCGGCAGACTTGCCGGATTTCGCCATAACCGACATCAGCTTTAGGGACAGGACTGGCAGCACACAGGGCATCAGGTTCAAAATCAGCCCGCCCAAAAGGGCAATTCCCAGAATGGTCCAAAGCGGTGTCTGGTCGGTGGGGCCTGCCATGGCCCCCTTCAGGGGCAGGGCACCCTGAACGGGCGTGATGCGGGATTCCAGCGCGCGCGGACCATCCACAACGGTCACCGTGACACCTTCTTCTTGCAGGGAGGCCAGTGTCATCCGGGTCGGCGCGGTGACACGCAGCACTGCCGACATTTTATCCTCAGACAGGGAAACCTTTGGTGCGTCAAAATAGGCACCGCCCGGTCCTTCAATAAAGGCGTCGGGCTGGGTAAAGGGGATACCTTGTGCGGTCACAGTAATGCCGACCTCGATCTGATCCTGGGGGCGGTTTTGCAGGTTGGCATGTGTGATCGTCATTCCAGCCAGGGCGGTATCCGTGGCAGGCACCGTGGCGCGATACTGGTCGATCAGATGAGCTCCCGACGCCAGATCCGGCGTGCCGGATGGAAGGTCCAGGCTGACGCTGGCATGGCCGGGGATACAGATTTCCTCACAGACCAGGAAATCAATCTCTCCATTCAACTGGATTGGCGCGCCGGGATGGATGGGGGTCACTGTCAGCGGAAAGACGACTGCATCTTCGTATCCCAATGTCCCGATATCAAAGATTTCAAACCGTTTGGGGACGGGCCATTGCATGCTGACAGCATCCACATTGTCGGATCCTGTCCAATCCGCAACGGGGGGCAGTCCGGCATCGCCAGGGCTGCGCCAATAGATTTTCCAACCCGGCTGCATGCGAAATTGCAGACCCAGGCGCAGGGTTTCATCCTGACCAACCGCTGTTGTTGCCGATATCAGACGCGCCGCAGCATGGTCGATCCCGTCCCAGGCGCTTTCCCCAGGGTTTTGTTGGGCATGACTGGACCCGGCAGTGCCCATGATCAGAAGAATCGCGGCAATACCGGCATAGAATACCTTAAGAAACCTGACCTGGATCGCATGTGAAAGCGGCATAAAAATCCAACGTTATCTGCTGTGCCTTTGAGTACAGCACCCTATATAGGCCAGATGGCGGTCGCTAAAAACTCACAACTGCGTGCGGCCCTTCGTCGCTTGATAAATGTGATATGTGTCGATGGCGCTGGAACTGACCCCTAATTTCTTGATAGATTGGGTCCAATGTCAACGCCAACTCAAACCAATGATACGGGGCCGATGCCAGAAAAAACCCATAATCATTCTGGATACTTAACCGGACAATTCCTGGTGGCGATGCCCAGCATGAATGATCCGCGCTTTCAACGGACGGTGATTTTCCTGTGTGTGCATAATGCAGAAGGGGCGATGGGCCTGGTGGTCAACCGGCATGTGGACTCGCTGACCTTCGATGAATTGCTGGAACAGTTGGATATCAGCCGCGCGGGTATTGGGGATCCGATCAGCGTGCATTTTGGGGGGCCGGTCGAATCAGGACGCGGATTTGTGCTGCATTCCACGGACTATATGCGTGAAGGCACTGTTGTTATGGATAACGGCATCGGATTGACGGCAACGGTTGATATCCTGCGCGATATTGCGGAAGGGGCGGGACCCCAGGACAGCTTGTTGGCGTTGGGATATGCCGGTTGGGGCCCAGGACAATTGGATGCTGAAATTCAGGAAAATGCCTGGCTGACCGTTCCGGGCGATGCCAGCCTGCTGTTTGATTCCTCACTAGAGGAGAAATGGGACCGGGCGGTCGCGTTGTTGGGATTTGACCCCAATCTGTTGTCGTCGGACAGTGGTCGCGCCTGAACATACTTTCTCACGTCCGCGTTACCTGCAATTGACGCGGGCGGTATTTCGCTCAAATTAAGCTCTAGGCGCTGGATTTTCGGCGTGGTCACAGTTTTTGAGGGAGCGCGATTTCAATGCTAATCAAGATTAAACGGGGTTGGGAACTGCCTGAATCCGCCGCTATCAGCGAGAGCGACTATCACAACCGTCGCCAATTGTTGAAGGGCCTGGCCAGCGGTGCCTTTCTGGCCGGGACCGCTTTGGCAACCGGCATTGGCGGCAGCCGCCGCGCCTTTGCTGATACCGACCCGTCCGCTGGATTATATCCGGTTCCCCGCAATGAATTGTATAAGGTGCCAGAGCGCGGTCTGACCGATGAAAAGGATGCGACCACCTATAACAATTATTACGAATTCGGCAGCCAGAAGAGCATTTCCGAAGAAGCCCAGGCGCTGAAAATCCGCCCCTGGGAAATCAAGATCGACGGCATGGTCGAACAGCCCATGACGCTGGACATTGATACCTTGTTGAACAAGGTGCAGTTGGAAGAGCGCGTTTATCGCCACCGCTGTGTTGAGCGCTGGGCGATGACCGTGCCGTGGTCTGGCTTTCCTATGTCGCAACTGATCGCGCTGGCAAAGCCCACCAATGACGCGAAATACGTCAAAATGCAGACCTTGGCGGACAAGGAAACCATGCCGAATCTGTCCGCTGATTGGTATCCCTGGCCGTATACAGAAGGCCTGACGATGGCAGAGGCGATGAATGACCTGACCTTTTTGGTGACAGGAATGTACGGAAAACCTGTGCCCAAGCAGAACGGGGCCCCGTTGCGCATCGCGCTGCCTTGGAAATACGGGTTCAAGTCAATCAAGTCGATTGTCAGCTTCACCTTCACCGATCAGCGCCCGGTCAGCTATTGGGAAGAATTGCAAAGCAGTGAATACGGGTTCTGGGCCAATGTGAATCCGGAAGTTTCGCATCCCCGCTGGTCCCAGGCGGAAGAACAGTTGCTGACCACCGGGGAGCGAGTGCCGACCCAGATCTATAATGGCTATGGTGAGTTTGTCGCCAGCATGTATGACGACATTCGCGAAAGCGCTGGGGATCGGCTGTATCGCTAGGAAGTATAACACCTTGAAATAGAATGCTGTTTTAAGGCCCATTCTGGAGTTTCCTCTTTAGAATGGGCCTTTTTATTTTTCAAAATTATCTAAAATACCATGTAAATTTTCGGAAATTTTAATCAGAGAAATTGGGAGAATTTGCAAAAAGTCTTAATATCAAGAAATATTGGTGCGATGGCCTTGCGACCATACCGCAAGTATATGGATTACAGGGGTTTGTGCCGAGGGTCCTGGATCGTCGAAGCCGATAAAAACCTTGGATCCGGGCCAGAAAGTAGGTGGATCTTGGGTCGAAGTGTGACGACCATCACCGAAGAGTGCGGACAATTTACCTTATATTGGATGTAGCTGGTTTTGTATCCTGACCCCAGCACCAGCGTTTAAGGGTCTCTTGGAATAGATTGTGGGTAACGGAAAATGAATATTCTTCAGGCCTTGCAGGCTCAGAACGGTTCAGAGGGCGAAACTTTCGTCGAACTGAACGCCAATGGTCCGACCGTCGTGCCCGGTGGGGATGACGTTCTGTTGGGGGAATATTCACATGTCGGCCCCGATCTCCAGATCATCCTGCCCAGTGGCGAAACAATCGTTGTCGTTGATTACTTTGCAGGCGGGGGTGCGCCCCCGGATTTGGCCACGGATGGTGGGGCGGTTGTAAATGGCGGCCTGGTTTCGCAACTGGCAGGGCCGATGGTCCCTGACCTTCAAGTTGCCCAGACCGGCACCAGCGATGCGGCGGGGGAACCCGCAGGATCCGTCGACAGCCTGAAGGGGATTGTGACGGCGCAACGCGGCGGCGTCGAAGTCGAACTGGGCGCAGGCGATCCGATTTATGAAGGCGATGTGATCGTGACCGGCGGTGATTCGGCGGTCGGGATCGTGTTCGCGGATAACAGCACCATGTCGATGGGCGGCGATGCCCGAATCTCGATTGACGAGATGGTCTATGACGCCTCTGCGCAATCCGGGTCTCAGCTGTTCGATATCGTTCAGGGGGCGTTTGTTTTCGCCAGCGGCCAGATTGGGCACAATAATCCAGAAGACGTGCAGGTCCGCACGCCAGTTGCCACGATCGGTATTCGCGGCACGAAGTACGGCGTCAATGTGGATCAGGAAAAAGGCGATGCCACCGTCACCCTGTTTGAAGGGGCGGTCGTAGTGGAAAACAGCGCCGGTCAGGTTCTGTTAAGCTCGATTGGTCAGTCTACGATTGTCACCTCTGCCTTCACGGCACCGGGCAATGTCTTTACCATGGACCCGGATACACAGACCGCCACCTATGGCGATGCCATTGATTTCAGCCCGAACGCGCCGCAATTGCGGGAAGATGACGACGGCGGGGGTAATGATCCCGATGACTTGAGTGCAGATGAACTGGAGGATCTGGCGGACCAGTTGGATGATTTGGACACCGCCGCAGGCCCCAGCGGTGCGATAGCCGGCCTCACAGAGAGCGGGCTATTTTTACGAATCCTCAATGCCGGTCTGGGCAATGATACCCAGGCACCCATTGGAACCCTTGGCGGCAGCAGCCCTGGCGGCAGCAGCCCGTTCTTCAGTGGCAGTGTATCGGACGACAATAGAAACAGCTCTTCGGATTTTGGGGGCGGCACTGTAAGTGGCGGCAGCAGCAGCGCCTTCCAGACATTTACATTTGGCAACTCCGGTGGCTCCTACACATACAGCTATGGCAGCGGTAACTATGATGTCTTTGGTGGCAGCGGCTTTGATCTGTTCACGATCAATGCGTCGGGTGTCACGTCCGGCACGGGGTGGAGTGTCGGTCAGGATTCTTCCGGGAATGTGCTTATTAATGAAGTTGGCGGCGTTGGCACGTCAATTAATATGGATGGCGTTGAAGAGCTGGGGGTCACTACCGGCAGCGGAAGCGACTCTATTTCGATTGGAAACCTTGTCGGCACCGATATCGCCGAAAGCACGGTTATCTTAAATACCGGCGCTGGCGATGATGTCGTCGCCGCAGCAGAAGCGGGCAAGCGCCTGGTGGTGGATGCCGGGGATGGCAATGACACCGTCGTTGGCAGCACGTCCAATGATGATATGCGCGGCGGGGCTGGCGACGATATTCTGGATGGCGGCACCGGCAATGACCTGCTGCGCGGGGAGGCTGGCGATGACATCCTGCTGGTGACGCTGGAAGGCGGCACGGTTGAGTTTTCTGAAACGGCGGGACAGTCCGATTCCGAAGAATTCGAATTTGGTGACAGCGAAGCTGCGCAAAACCGGGTCTATGACATTGTTGAAGGGGGCGAAGGCGATGACACGGTTATCTTGCGCTTCACCGATGAGCAGGCGCTGAACGCCGATTTCGTGGCGGATTTGATCGCGCTGAAAGAATTCATTGCCAGCGGGGATACGGAAACCGTTCGCACCTTTGACACTTTGGGCCTGCAAATCAGTGGTGTCGAAAATGTTGAATTTGCGGGCAATTTCCCGGATCCCAGCTTTACCCCGACACTGAGTTTCACCCCAGGGGTTGAGGATGGCACGGTCGCGTTGAGCCTGACGCTGGATGACGGGGCCGACAGCCCGTTCTTAAGCGTCTCGGTATCCCTGACAGGCATTCCTGAAGGGGCCGTTCTGACCGCTTCGGATGGAACGCAATTTCCAGGTGGCACAGCCATTTCCCTGACCGTGGCGCAATTGGGCGATATGTCCATTCAACTGCCGCCGGATTCGGATCAGAATCTGGATCTGGATGTCTCTGTATCGGCACAGAATGTCCTGACCGATGCGTCCGGTGTGACGGAAACCACCACCACGGTTCCTGTTCTGGGGGTCGCTGATGATCCGATTGTGACGGTCAGCAATGCATCCGGGTCGGAAGATGGGGCAATTTCCCTGTCTATTTCTGTGGCACAAGGCGACGCGGATGGGTCGGAGACCCTGACGGTTGAGATAGAAGGATTGCCCGTTGGCGCAATTCTGACCGATTCAGAAGGCACCTTGCTGGATCCGGCGAATGTGCCAGTCGCGGCCCTGTCTGGCCTGCAATTGCAGCCGCCTGCGAATTATTCCGGCACGCTCTCTCTCAGCGTTGTCGCGACAAGTTCCGAAAACGGGACCAGCGCAACGGTCAGCCAAAACTTCACCGTTGATGTTGCAGGGGTTGCAGATCAGGCAGTTATTGAGGCACAGGATGCCACAGGACTGGAAGGCGGAACAGTTGCGTTGGGACTGTCCGTTGGCCTGCCCGATGGTGATGAAACGCTGACAGTTGCCATTTCAGGCCTTCCATCCGGTGCGACGCTGGTGGATGCAGGTGGGAATACCGTTGATCCTGCCAATATTCCTGCGGATGGTGTCAGTGGTCTGTCGGTGCAAGTCCCAGCGGATTACTCCGGCGACATGAATTTGACAGTGACCGCAACGACCCAGGACGCCAACAGCACGGCGGTTGCCACAAAATCGCTGACGGTTTCGATTTCGGGCGTTGCAGATGATCCTATCCTTTCGGTTGGCAATATTCAGGGCACAGAAGATGGCGCGATTGCCCTGTCCTTGAATGTCACCTCTGGGGATGCCGATGGGTCAGAAGCGGTAACGGTTTCGATTTCAGGCCTGCCTGAGGGCGCGCGCCTGTTGGATGCGCAAGGCCAGGATATCGCCGATCCGTCGGCGATGACGCCTGATCAACTGGCGGGTCTGCAGTTGGTGCCGCCGCTGAATTTCTCTGGCACGATTGATCTGACGGTTTCGGCGACCAGTTCAGAAGACGGAACCCAGGCGACATCGACGGAGACATTCAGTGTCGCCGTCATTGGCGTTGCCGACGCGCCAACCCTGGATGTTGTCCAGGCGGAAGGTCTGGAAGGGCAGGAAGTGCCCTTGTCGATCTCCTCTGCGCTGACCGACACCGATGGATCGGAAACGCTGAGCATCGAAATCAGCGGCCTGCCGCAGGGCTTCACCCTCAGCGATGGAACCAATACCTATTCAGGCAGCCCGGTTTCCATTCCTGCTGCCTCTTTGTCTTCCCTGGCCTTGGTTCCCCTGGCTGGGTTTGCAGGCTCTGTCGCGCTCAGCGTGACGGCAACCGCGACAGAAGGCGACAGTGTCAGCAGCGTGACCGAAACCCTGGGGGTGACCTTTGGGGCCGTTGCGGTGCAGCCGGTCCTCAGCGTTCTGAACGCAACGGGATCTGAAGACAACAGCATTCCGCTGACCATAAATGCCAGTGCCTCCAGCGGTGGGGACGCAGTCAGTGTTACAATTGCGGGCCTGCCTCAAGATGCCATTCTTACCAATACGGCAGGCGATACCTTCAGCGGCAGTCCGATTGTCCTGACGCCAGACCAACTGACGGGATTGACCGTTACGCCGGGCGCAAATTCGGATGCGGATTTCACCCTGACCATTACCGCAACCGCGCAGGATGGCGATCAGACGGCGGAATTGTCGTCCAGCCTGACCGTGACGGTTGATCCGGTGGCAGACACACCCAGCCTGACGGTTAATTCTGTCGTCGGCATTGAAGACCAGCCGATTGCCCTGTCCCTCAGCGCGGCCTTGTCCGATACGGATGGGTCGGAAAGCCTGACGGTAGAAATTGCCGGTCTGGATGAAGGCTTCGTTCTGAAAGATGCTGATGGCGTCACGTATAGCGGTGATCCGGTTGAGGTCCCAGCAGATGCCTTGGCGGGTCTGTCTTTGATTACCCCGCTGAATTTCTCGGGCAGTGTCGGGCTGACGGTGCGGGCGATTTCGACGGAGGCCGATGGCGGCGCATCGAAAGTGGTGGAAAAGAACTTTTCTGTCAGCGTTACCCCGGATCTGGACCTGCCAACAATTTCCCTGGTCAGCGCCAGCGGCGCGGAAGACGAGAGCATCCCGCTGGACATCACCATCGGCAATGTCGATCCCAGCGAGACTGTCAGCGTCACGCTGTCCAATATTCCAGACGGCGCGACCCTGACCAATTCTGCGGGGGAAAGTTTTGAAGGCAGTTCTGTCAATCTGACGGTTGATCAGTTGGACGGTTTGGCGATCATTCCGCCACAAGATTCCAGCGTGGATTTTAACCTAAGCGTGACCGTATCGACCAGCGATGGCGTTTCATCGGAAAGCACGTCGCAAACCCTGGATGTTACCGTTGCAGCCCGTGCGGATGCGCCGGACTTCACGGTCAGTGATGTGAATGTGGTTCTGGGCCGCGCTGACTCTTCAACGGAAATCGGAACCTCAGGCGATGATACGATCATCGGCGGGGCTGGCAGCGATACCCTGTTGGGTGGCGATGGCAATGACCATCTGATCGGCGATGGCGATAATCTCAGCGCAACCGTCTCATTGGATATCGCAGCGGCCGTGACCGACATAGACGGGTCTGAAATCGCGACCGTCACCTTGTCCGGCCTGCCCGATGGTGTTCAGCTGTGGCAGGACGGCGAACTGCTGGTGACCGGGGGCAGCGTTACCCTGGCTTCAGATGCTTTGGAGTCAGTACAGTTGATCGTTCCCCCTGGAACGGCTGATTTCGACCTTAGCGTCACGGCGCGGGTAACAGATCGCGACCCTGATGGTGGCGGACATTCCCGCACGGAAACCAAGAGCTTTACTGTTTCTGTCGACGATGGAACCGGGCAGGGCTCTAACGACGTGCTGAATGGCGGTGCGGGGGATGACATTCTGGAAGGCGGGGCCGGGGCCGATACGCTGATTTCTGGCGAAGGCGCTGATACCCTGCTGGGGGGCAGCGGCAATGATGCCTTGCGTGTTATCAGTGATGGCGTGGGGGTTGATGTCGTCGATGGCGGCGCGGGGGTCGATACGCTGACCCTGACAGTGATGCCCTGGGATCTGGAAAATCAGACAATCGTTGACGAGCTTCATGCCCTGGTTGAATTCGTTCAGTCGGGTGATGCGGCCACAGGGGCACAGGTTTTCTCTGCGCTTGGCCTGGATGTGCGGGGGGTTGAGGCCCTGTCAATTGTCGACATCAATGGCAGCCCCATCGACGTTGGCAGCATCGTTGTCCCGGACCCGGATGCCGGGATCGTCTTTACTGGCGATAACAGCGACAATGTTGTGACGGGCACGGAAGGGGACGATACCCTGTCGGGCGGCGGCGGCAATGACACGATTACCGGCGGTGGCGGCAATGATACGCTCAGCGGCGATGCTGGAAATGACATCTTGTATGGTGGTGCAGGCAATGACAGCCTGGATGGCGGCACTGGTAATGACACCCTGTATGGTGGCGCTGGCGATGATTCGATGGCGGGTGGTTCTGGCAATGACACAATCTATGCCGATGGTGGATCAGACACCGTAGATGCGGGTGCTGGCGATGACCTGACGGTTGTGACCATCGACCCCAATGAAGTTGGTCGGTCCCTGAACCTGAATGGCGGTTCGGGCGATGATGTTCTGCGCATCGCACTCAGCGAAAACCATCCCAATCTTGACGCCGTGATTGCTGATATCGCAGCGGCGACCGTTGCTGCCCATAAGAATAGTGCCGGGCCGCATACGATTGCCAGCCTGGGCATCAATTTCGAAAATTACGAAGATTTGCAGATCACCGTTGGCGGTGCCTTGGTCGATTTCGCACCTGAAGTCACGCAACCAGACGATCTGTCGCTGGATACTGATGCGCTGACCGGGGGCGTTGCGGTGCTGGATGGTGTTGATATCTCTGATTTCGATGGGGACCTGTTGATGCAGGCGACGGTCGAAATCTCTTCGGGCTTCAAGGCCGGGGATGCCCTGGACGTTGATACGGACCTTCTGGACAGTTTCGGCCTGACGCTGGAAACAGCGACACAGACCGCCACGGGCTATAAGCTGGTGATCTCCGGCGATGCCTCCCTTGCGGATTATGAGGAGGCTTTGGCTGCTGTACGCCTGTCCAGCAATGACAGTGTGCCGGAGCCTGGAACCCGTGTGATTGGCGTCAGTGTTATTGACGATGATGGCAATCAGTCTGACGTGGCCTCCGTCTCTGTCGGGGTGGCGATGCCTGATGCGCCGGATTTGATCGACTCTTCGGATGAGGCACAGAATTCCGCCCTGTATCTGACAGAAGCCAGCGAAACCGGGGCAACCGTTTCGGATATTGATACCGTACCCTCCACTGCGACCGAAACATTGGTGCTGGAAGTTGGCAAATTGGGCTGGGGCAGCACTGGTCAGTTCGAAGTTCTGATCGGTGGGCAATCCTATGGCACCTTCACCACGACGGTGAAGGCGAATGGCCATGAAGGGGCTTTCCAAACCATCGAAATTCCAGGGATCACTGTCAGTCGTGATCAGGAAACCAATATCGAATTGCGCAATGTATCGGCCAATTCCAACGTCGTGGTTGGCAGCATCGCCTTTGGTGCCACAACCCTGGCGGCCTCTAACGGCTGGTCTGGTCAGGGCAGTCATGACCAGGGGGATGAGGGTGACGATGAAGACAATGACCACAATCATGATCACAATGGTCATGGATGGGGTCAGTTGCTGCATTTCTTCAATTTCTATCTGTTCGGGAATCAAGGTGGCTGGAATCAGGGTGATGACGATGATGATTATCTGACCCTGTCTTCCAATGGCGACACGCTGGGCTTCACGATTGAAGCGGAAGAACTGGCCCCTGGCCTGGAAGCCTGGCAGGTGGATGAAAATGGCGTTCTGCGTGACTTCACGGATGCCGATCTGGGCACGCGCTTTGACGATATTGATATGGGCGAAGGCACCGATTGGGCCGTCGCTGCCGCCGGTGTCACCGAAAACCTGCATGTCGACCTGTCCAGTTCCGTCTGGAATGGCACCGAAAATGTTCTGGGCGGGGCGGGCGATGATGTCCTGATCGGGAATGACGACGCCAACCTGATCGCAGGCGGCGATGGCAATGATGTGCTGATCGCGACAGGGGATAATGATCTGCTGGTCGGTGGTGCTGGCGATGATGAGGGGCATTACGACATAAGTGACCTGCAACAGGCGGCGCAGACACAGGATGGCTCCGGGTTCGGTACGCTGGATCAGGCCATTGCGGATGCCTATGCCGCCAATGACTTGGATGGCGCGGCTGCCCTACAGGGACTGAATGCCGGATTTGATGGCGGCAGCGGCACCGATACCCTGAAACTGGGCGGTGGAAATGCCGCAGGCAACAGCCTGTCTGGCGATGACCTGGCCAACACGATCCAGAATATCGAAATCCTGGATGTCACCGGGGTTGAGGGCAAGGTTGATATGTCCCTGTCGGTCGATGACCTGATGGAGATGACCGATGACCGCGACGAATTGAAGATCCTGAAAGATGGCGAAGATACGGTCACCATCAACGATCAGCAATATGCCGCCGGCGAACATGTCATCAATTACGAGGGTGTGGACTTCAAGATCACCATTGAAGATACCGAACCGCCGCAGGTCTGACGGATCAGATTGTGCACTGAATGACCCCGCCTTGCATGCACTGGCGGGGTTTTTCATTTCCGGCCCAATACGGTAAGACGGGCCTGTACCCCCATCATGAATTTGGAAAGTATTGGTCGGCGTGAGCACATTTGATCAGGTCCTTGGGCGCAAGGTGACGCCGCTGGAGCCCGCCCTGTTGGACGCGGCTTGCCGTCAGGCGCAGTCGGTCCTGATCGATGTTGGCACGGGCCAGGGAAAATTCATCCTGGATGCGGCGCGCGAGGAGATAAACCGCCTGTGTATCGGCATTGATGCGGTGGCGGAAAACATGGCGGCCAGCGCCCGCACAGCCCGCAGCTCGCCCAAAAAGGGGGGCCTCCCCAACGCCCTGTTCGTTCGGGCGGCGGCGGAAAGACTGCCCGGCCCCTTTGCCGGTCTGGCAGATGAATTAACGGTTCAGTATCCCTGGGGCTCCCTGATGCGCATCGTGTCCCAGCCTGCCATCGAGCATCTGTCATCGCTGCGCGCATTGTGCAAGCCAGAGGCGAGGCTGAGCGTGCTGTTGAATTATTCGGTGTTTGAAGACCGCCCCTATCTGGAGCGTTTGGGCATGGGCGATATTGTCGACCCTGCCGAAAACCCGGACCTGATCACCGCCTATGCGACCGCCGGATTTACCGTCACGAACCGGGAGCTGATCCACGGCGATCCCCCAATCCGCAGCGCCTGGGGCCGCCATCTGGTGCGGGGCTCTGCCCGCGCCACACTGATGATCGACGCCATTGCCGATCCCACTTGGCAGGGGAGTTGATTGACAATGCCCCCACGCCCGCCAATCCTGCGCCCATGAAACATCCGGCAAAACCTGTTCTGATCCACTGCAAGGGTCACCCCAATATCCGTGCCTCTCATGCCAAGACATTTGAGGTCACGCGCGATCTGGACCTGACCGCGTCCGGCACCTGTATCATCGGGGTCGATGCCCAATATGACGAGGGTGCCTTGCTGGCCCTGCGCGGCGCGGTGCAGATGACCCTGCGCTGTGGCCCCCATGAGGACACCGCGACCGCCCGCATCAATCCGAAATATCAGGCAGGAGCGCCCCTGATCTGGCGGCGGATGCCAACACCGGAGCCGCGCACCTTCTGCATCGGGCTGGATAAAGGCGCGTCCCAGCTGAACCGCGACCTGATCAAGGCGTTGCAGCAGGAAGGCGCGGAACTGGAAATCACCGTCGCACCGTTAGAGGCCCAGGATTCCGAAGGTGACGGCATCCTCTATCTGGTCGGCACGCCCATTGGGAATATGGATGACTTCTCCCCCCGCGCGCTGTCGGTGCTGCAAAGCGTCGATATGGTCTTGTGCGAGGATACCCGCACCACCAAGGAATTGCTCTCCCCCTTTGGCATAGAGGCCCACCTGACCGCCTTTCATGACCATAACGAACGCGCCCGCACGCCAGAGATGATCGACCGCCTGCGCCAGGGCGCGCGCCTCGCGCTCGTCTCCGATGCAGGCATGCCGCTGATCAGCGATCCGGGCTTCCCCCTGGTCCGCGCGGTGCGAGAGGCCGGGCTGACCGTAACCGCCGTGCCCGGCCCTGATGCCGTCACCACCGCCTTGTCCATTGCGGGCATTCCGCCAGACGATTTCCGCTTCCTGGGCTTCCTGCCGCGCAAGCCGACCCTGCGCCGCAGCCGGTTCGAAGAATTGCGCACCACCCCCTATACCTGCGCCTTTTTCGAGGCCCCGCACCGCATCGAAAAGACTCTGTCGGAAATCGCCGAAATCCTGCCCGACCGCGATATCGCCCTGTGCCGCAACCTCACCAAATTTGGCGAAAAGGTCCTAACCGGCCCCGCCGCAGAGGTCCTGGCCCGGATTGAGGCGGGCGAGGCGGTCAATGGCGAATTGGTCCTGATCCTGGCCGGGGCTCCCCCCAAAGACGACACCCTCGACGCCCCGGCAGACGCAGGCGCCCTGGACCGCATGCTGGAAAGCCTGGTCGCCGCCGGCCTGCCCACCAAGGCGCTCGGCGACGCCCTCGCCAAAGCCACCGGCATCCCCCGCCGCGACGGCTTTGCTAAAGTGCAGGCGATGAAGGATGCGCTGGAGTAGGGGGAAGTTCTAAACCCACTCCATCGTCATTCCCGCGCAGGCGGGAATCCAGGGCCACACGCACCTATCGCGCCTGACGCCCTGGACCCCGGATCAAAAAAACCAATGCCTCACCCTGAGGAGCAAAGCGTCTCGAAGGGTGTGCTCGCTGCAAGCACCGCCTTTACAGGCCCTCCTTCGAGACGCGGCGTTGCCGCTCCTCAGGATGAGAATGGTGTTGGGGGTTAATGGTGGAACGTCTAAATCGTTACCTGCCGCCCTGGACCCCGGATCAAGTCCGGGGTGACGGTTCATTCAAAGGGATATCTTGATTTACGGGGAGGAGATGAGGTGATTCTTCTTATTAATTTCCCCCCAACATCGCCAACACCTGTCGCACGGCCTTCGAGGCCTTCTGATGCAGCGAAACGGTGACAGTCAGCGCCTTCCCCGTTGCCACACGCTCTCCAAACGGCGCGACCAGATCGCCGGATTTTAGGGCGGTGTCGACCAGGGCGGCGTGGCCGATTAGGATTCCGGCGCTGTGTTTGGTTTCTTCCAGGGCGATGGTGTAGAGGGAGAAATGGGGGCCGTTGGGCTTTTTCTTCAGGCCCGGTGCCGCCTGTGCCAGCCAGTGGTCCCAATCATCGGCCCAGACGGCGTCATACAGCCAGGTTTCATTTAGCAGGTCTTTGGGCGACGTCAGCCGCGCAGCGACCTCTGGGGAGCAGACGGGGAAGATCACGTCCTCTGCCAGGATGGTTTCGCCGGGCTGGCCGGTGGGGGTGTCCAGAAAGATGCTGATATCGAACAATTCCCGCTGCAGGTTGGGGGGCGTTTCCAGCGCGGTGACCGACAGGCGGTGCCCGGCCAGCGCGGTGCGGATCATCGGCAGGCGCGGCGACAGCCACAGTTGCGCGACGCTGGGCAGGGCGGCGATGTGGATCGTCTGCTGCTGCGCGCCGGAGCGGAGGTGGCGCACGGCCTGACCAATGGAATCGAAGGCTGTGGCGAAAGGCTCGGCCAGCGACAGGCCAAACTCTGTTGGCACCACGCCTTGGGAGCGACGCTCAAACAACGGTACTTCGGCCCAATCCTCCAGCGCCTTGATATGTTGGGAAATCGCGCCCGGCGTTACGCAAAGCTCCTCTGCGGCCTGGGCAAAGCCACCCAGCCGGATCGCCGCCTCAAAGGCGCGCAGGGCATTCAAGGGCGGGCCCTTTGGGCGCGGGGGCGAAACGGGCATGGTCGTTATTCCTGATCCTATTTGATTGATAATCTACCCTTAGATTTTCTAGGGCAAAATTTAGCAAATCTGATTTGCGGGGGCAATCATGACGGCATAGCGTTAGTGGAGCTTTCGGCAAATCCCGAGCAAACGGACTCGTTTGCGACGACGCATTTGCTGAACAACAAATGGCCAGAGTATCTTGTGCAAGCGCATGCGAGCGCATGATCCTCTGATAGGAGAGATCATCATGGCCTTGTCGCATCGCAACTGGGTTCCAGCAGAATGTGAAACCTATATGCAGGGAATTGCCCAGCGGGTTTCTGCGCAATCTTCCGCAGAGGTCGAGGCGTCGATTGAGGCCCTGGCAGAGCGAAACCGCGAGATTCATGAGCGCGATTGCTTCAACCTGAATCCGGCCACCAATGTGATGAATCCAAAGGCGGAGGCGATGTTGGCCTCTGGCATCGGGTCGCGCCCGTCGCTGGGCTATCCCGGTGATAAATATGAGATGGGTCTGGAAGCGATTGAGCAGATCGAAGTGATCGCCGCCGAACTGTGCGCCGAGGTCTTTGACGCTGAGTTTGCTGAAATCCGGGTGCCGTCGGGGGCGATTGCCAATCTGTATGGCTTCATGGCGACCTGTCAGCCCGGCGATACGATCATTGCGCCGCCGCCCTCCATCGGCGGGCATGTCACCCATCACGGGGCGGGCTGCGCCGGTCTGTTCGGGCTGCGCACTGTCAGCGCGCCGGTGGATGCGACGGGCTATACCATCGATGTTGCCGCGCTGGCAGAACTGGCAGAGCGGGAACGCCCGAAGCTGATCACCGTGGGCAGCAGCCTGAACCTGTTTGAACATCCGGTTCGCGAGGTGCGCCAGATTGCCGATGGCATTGGCGCGAAGGTCCTGTTCGATGCGGCTCATCAATGCGGGCTGATCGCCGGGCGGGTCTGGAAGAACCCGCTGAAAGAGGGCGCGCATTTCATGACGATGAGCACCTATAAAAGCCTGGGCGGCCCGGCGGGTGGGATCATTGTTTCCAATGATGCAGAAATTACGGAACGTCTGGATGCTATCGCCTTTCCCGGCCTGACAGCGAATTTTGATGCGGCAAAATCAGCGGCCCTGGCGATCACGATGCTGGACTGGCGCGATTTCGGCCCGGCCTATGCCGCCGAAATGGTGAGCGTGGCACAGGCCCTGGCACAGGCCCTGGCGGCGGAAGGGCTGCCGGTTTTTGCCGCCGACAAGGGCTACACAAAATCCCACCAGTTTGCGATCGAGGCTGCCCGTTTTGGCGGGGGGCAGACAGCGTCCAAGACCCTGCGGAAGGCAGGCTTCCTGGCCTGTGGCATCGGCCTGCCGATTGATCCGGTTGCGGGGGATATGAACGGGCTGCGCATCGGCACACCGGAACTGGTGCGCTGGGGCGTCACAGCCCAGGACGCCCCAGAATTGGCCAGCCTGATCGCACGAGCCCTGACATCCAATGATCCAGAGTCCCTGGCCAACGAAACCCGCGCCCTGAGACAGGGGTTCAACACGCTGCACTATATCCGCCGCTAGCGCGGATCAGCCGGCCAGTTTGGACGCGACCCAGCGGTGGAAGATATGGGTAGGGCCGTCCATGGCGGGGGAGAAATGGCCCCCGTCGAAACGTGGCGCGTGGCGGCCCTTCTGCATGCCTTCGACGACGAAGACGTCTTCGACGAAGATACCCTTCCACTGCCGGGAATTGCGGTCGCGCAGATCGGCATAGTCACCGTCCAGCATACGCTGATTGGCGTAATAGATTTCGACCCGCTCGTTGGTTTCTTCCAGGCCTTTGGGCTCCAGCAGGATCGCATAGACATGGTCGCGATGGACACCAAACAGCACATTGGGGAAGAAGGACACATATTCCGCCGCCCGGTCCCATTTGTCTGACAGGTCGTCGAAATTCTCAAAGGCGCGGCCGGTATTGTCCAGTTGCGGGTTATAGACAACCGTCCCCTGGCCGGAGAATTTTCCATCTTCTTCAATATGATAATGGTCTTCCAGCCGGGAATAGCTGTTCAGGCCCGGATGCACCATGGGCAGGTGATAGCTTTCGCAGTAATTCTCCACCGCCAGCTTCCAATTGCAATTCACGGACAGATTGAAGGAGCTTTCGGGGCCGCCATGATGGATCGGCTTGTCGAATTCCTTCCAGCGCGCGATCAGCTCTGCGGCATAGTCTTCAAAGGCCGGGGCGTCGCCCGACAGATTGACGAAGACAACATCGCGCCACAGCGTCGCGCGGACTTCCTGCAGGCCCAGACCGGTCTTGTCGACATCGGGATGTTCATTGACACCCGGCCCGCCGATATCCGGCGTGCTGCGCAGGCTGCCATCCAGGCCATAGCACCAGGAATGATAGGGGCAGCGGATAACGCCGCGGATCGTGGTTGGTTCCTGAACCAGGATCATACCGCGATGGCGACAGATATTCTGAAACACCCGCACCGCGCCCGACCGGTCGCGCAGCATCAGCAGGGGGATGCCTAAAAATTCAATCGGCACGGCATCGCCCGTATTGGGCACATCCTTGCCAAATCCGATCCCGGCCCAGTTTTCGAAGAAGACCTTCTTCTTCTCAACCTCAAACGCGGTGGGATCGATATAGGCTTCATTGGGAAGGCCGGTCGCTTTCGCAATCGGCTGCATCACATTGTTCAGGGCGATCGAATCCAACGGCATGGCGGTTCTCCAGATAGGAATTCAACTGTCAGTCTGATCGCTATCCATAAGTCCGAATGGCATTGGCGCTCAACTGTGGAAAAATGCGCGGTCGCATGCGTAAAACTCACGCGAGGGCCTGTTCCTGCAACCAGTCACAGAATTGCACCATAGGGCGGGACGGGGTGCGGGCCTCGTCCCAGATGACGTAATGGGCACCGGGTGAGGGCATGGCCTGGTCCACCAGGCGCACCAACTCGCCGCTGTCCAACAGCGGGGTGACCAGTCTCTGCCATCCCAAGGCGACGCCCTGACCGCCCCGCGCGGCCTGCAGGACGACGGTGTAGTTATTCAGGCTACGCCCCCGCTTTTGGGCACTGGTGCCGGATACACCCGCCCAGGCGAACCAGGCGTCCCAGTCAATCCAGGACGCATCCACACCGGTCATGCGCAGCAGCGGAAGATCAGGCAAATCCGCTGCTGTGACGCCGGGATGGGTGGCGGCGAAATCCGGGCTGCAGACGGGAACCAGGTGATCTGAGAATAGGCGGATCGCGCGGATGCCCCGCCATGTGCCATCGCCATAGCGCAGGGCCAGATCTATATCGCCGCGTCGCAGGTCAATGGCATCATCCGAGATTGCGTGATTGACCGTGACGTCTGGAAAGCTTTGCCAGAAGCTGCCAATGCGGGGGATCAGCCAATATCCGGCAAAGGCGGTCGTCGCGCCAACCGTCAGGCTGGGCGTATCGGTCTGGCTGCGCAGGCGGCGACAGACATCAGCCGTGCGCGCAAATCCCAGCGCCAGGGTTTCCGCCAGTTCTGATCCCTCAGATGTCAATTCCAGCCCACGATGAACGCGCACGAACAAGGCGCGGCCCAGTTCTTCCTCCAGCGCCTTTACCTGGCGGCTGACCGCGCCTGGCGTTACATTCAGTTCAGATGCCGCCGTCTTCATGCTGCAATGGCGCGCAGCTGCTTCGAAGGCAGCCAGCGTTGTCATGGGCGGCAGATCATAGGGGCGGCGGGCCATGGGGAGTCTCATCTGAATGCCATAGGGACAGCAAACATGCGGCCTCGATTGAGTTCAACACAATCCAATCTGCGGATTATTGTATCCAAGATGCGCCGCCTTATCCTTGCACGCGCTGTTTGGTTAAGGCATCGTTTCCGCACATTTATCGTGGAAAATACCGCGAAAACGATACAAATTGCCTTTCTTTAGAGGGCTGGGAGCTTTGCCGATGTCGCCGACCCCCTTTTCTGCAATTCTGACATCCATTGACCGGTTGAGTGATGAGGTGAGCAGTTTCACCTTTGAGGCCGCACAAGGAACGCCGTTTCAGGCCGCCGTGCCCGGTGCCCATATCGATATTCTGCTGCCCAATGAAATGCTGCGGCAATATTCATTGTGGAAATGGGCACCAGACGGGCGCAGCGGCTCCGTTGCCGTGAAAAGGGAAGACGCTGGTCGCGGCGGGTCCAAGGCTATGCACGCCCTGACCATCGGCACTCAGGTCACCCTGAATGGTCCGCGCAACAATTTCCCGCTGAAAGAGGATGCCCCCCATTCGATCCTGCTGGCGGGCGGGATTGGGGCAACGCCCATCTATGCCATGGCTGCGCGCCTGTGTGATTTGGGTCGCCCGGTCCAGGTACATTATCTGACCCGCAGCCAGGCCCATGCAGCCTTTCAGCCCGCCTTTGAGGGGTTGGGGTTAGGGAATGCCTTGTCCTGTCATTATGACGACATACAGGGGTTGATGGATCTGGGCGGAATGCTGGATGCCGCGCCGGTGGGATCGCATCTGTATGTGTGTGGGCCGGAACCCTTGTTGCAGGCCGCCCTGAATGCGGCGGCCTCCCGCCTGCCAGACGATCAGGTTCATTTTGAGCGTTTTGCCGCCGATCCCAGCGCCCTGGAAGGCCCGTCGGATTCGTTTGAAATCGTGCTGGCGAAAAGCGGGCGCAGCCTGCGTGTCCCTGCCGATCGGTCTATTCTAGACAGCCTGCAAGAGGCGGGTGTCCCTGTCGATTTCGGCTGTACGGAGGGTGTGTGCGGTGCCTGTATCGTTGATGTGCTGGCCGGTGAGGTTGATCACCGTGACAGCGTGTTGACCAGCGACGAACAGGCGGAAAACTCCATGATGTGCGTCTGCGTTTCCCGCGCCAAAGGAAAATCACTGACATTGGATTTATAGGAGGTCCCGTTGAAACGCCTGTTGATTGTCGGCCATGCTCCGTCGCCCAATACGAAACGCCTGCGCGATGCGGTCGTGGCCGGTGCCCAGGATGCCGAAGCCGAGGCGGTGGAGATTGTCGTGAAGGCCCCTTTGGAGGCCGGGCCACAGGATGTTCTGGCCGCCGATGCGATCATTCTGGGGACGACCGAAAATCTGGGCTATATGTCCGGGGCATTAAAAGATTTTTTTGACCGCACCTACTATCAGGTGATTGAGGAAAAACAGGGCCTGGCCTATGGCCTGTATATCCGTGCGGGGCTGGACGGTACCGGCACACGCCGCGCGGTGGAAAGCATCGTGGGCGGCCTGGGCTGGAAGGCGATACAGGACCCCGTCCTGTGCAAAGGAGAATGGGACGAGGCCTTCCCTGACCACTGCCGAGAACTCGGCATGCTGGCCGCTGCCGGATTGGATGCCGGCATTTACTGATGGCAAACCTTCCCGCCTGCGCAGGTATGACATGTGCGGGCTACAATCTCATCCTGAGGAGGCGCAACAGCGCCGTCTCGAAGGAAAGGGTGTTACGCGTTCACATCGACGACGACACGACCACGGATTTGACCCTTCAGGATGGCTGGGCCCAAATCAGGCAGGTCGCCCAGTTTCTTATCCACGACCATTGCGTCCAGCTTGTCGAAGGGCAGGTCTGTGACGATGCGGTTCCAGGCAGCAAGGCGGTCGGCGGTTGGGCGCATGACACTGTCGATGCCCAACAGGTTTACACCGCGCAGCAGGAAGGGGATTACGGTTGTGGGCAGTTTCGGGCCGCCTGCCAGACCGACGGCAGCGACGGAACCACCATAGCAGATTTGCGTTAAGACCTTCGCCAGCATGCTGCCACCAACGGCATCAATGCAGCCAGACCACAGTTCCTTTTCCAGCGGTTTGCCAGACGGTTCTGCCAATTCCTCACGCGGGATGATCTGGCTGGCACCCAGGTCTTTCAGATAGTCCGATGTTTCGGGTCGTCCGGTCACAGCGGCAACTTCATAACCCAGTTTCGCCAGGATCGCGGTGGCAACGGAGCCGACCCCACCAGCCGCCCCGGTGACCAACACAGGCGCACCTCTTGGTTTTAAGCCATGCGCTTCCAAGGCCAGAACGGACAGCATTGCAGTGAAACCGGCTGTGCCAACCGCCATGGCGCGTTTTGGTGATAAACCTTCGGGCAGGGGGACCAGCCAATCGGCCTTAACCCGTGCCTTTTGGGCATAGCCGCCCCACCAGACTTCACCCACGCGCCAGCCAGTCAGGACAACCTTGTCGCCCGGCTTGTACCGGGGGTCGTCTGAGGATTCTACGGTGCCAGCGAAATCAATACCCGGCACATGGGGAAAGGTCCGAACCAGACCGCCTGTCCCGGTGATGCACAAGCCATCCTTATAATTCACGGTGGAATAGTCGACCGCAACAGTGACATCCCCATCTTCGGGCAACTGGTCTTCAGAAATGTCCTGGATCTGGGCGGAAACCGCGCCTTCCTGGTCTTTGTCGACGATCAGTGCTTTGAACATGGACTTCCTTTCAAACGATTTCGGCGTTTACAATGGCAGCGATACAACCTGTGCATCGCGTGGACCGGATGGCGTGTCTACAACCAGTGCTGTTCCAGGTTCCCAATAGTCTTTTTCAATCATAGCAATTGCAACGGTGGTCTCAAGCCTTGGGGACCAGGCGCTGGAGGTTACCTGTCCGGCATGGTGGCCGTCATCGGTCAGCACAGACCATGGTTCAATAGTAAAGGGTAAGTCTTTGGCATGGATCTTCAAGCCACGAATCATACGTTGGGGACCTTCCATGATCGTCCGGATCAGGGCGTCGCGGCCGATACAGCCAATGGCATCAACGGTCTGACAGAATTTCCCCAAACCGCATTCATGTGGCGTGTTCAGGCGGGTCATGTCATTGCCATAGGATAACAAGCCTCCCTCAATCCGTTCGATAAGGTTTGGCCCCCCGGCGCGAATACCGTGGGGTTTGCCGGCTTCTTCAATCGCATCCCACAGCGCTTCGCCAAAGGCGGAATCCTGCAGATAGATTTCAAAACCACCCTGTTTTGAATAGCCGGATCTGGCGACGATATATTCCTGTCCATTCAGCAGCATCGGTTCGAAGCGGAAGAATTTGATGCCGCGCACGCGCTCCCCAAATACAGCGGCAACGACATCTTCCGCTTTCGGGCCTTGCACCGCCAGGGGGGACACATCCGGTTCCGTGACCGCAACATCCATGCGGGTTCCGGCGGACAGGCCTTTCACCCACAGCAACAGGTCGCTGTCGGCGATTGAAATCCAGTAACGGTCGTCGGCCAGTTTCAAGGTGACAGGGTCATTGATCATGCCGCCGGTTTCATCAACCATCGGGGTGTAATAGCATTGCCCAATCTGCATGTTCGATAAATCGCGCGGTGTCAGCAATTGCAACAGCCGCGCCGCATCCGGTCCGCGTACTTCGACCTGACGTTCACAGGCGACATCCCAAATCTGCACCGACTCCCGCAAATGGAAGTAATCATCCTCCAGCGAGTTGAACACGGTGGGCAGCAGCATGTGATTATAAACCGTATAGGCCTTAACCCCGGCCTGGGTCACACGCCGGCTGAACGGGGTGCTGCGGGTGCGGCGAGAAATGGACAGAAAGGGAGCGGTCATGGGCGAAACTCCACAGTGAATAATGGCGACATTTCAATGTTTTCCCTACACCTGTCTGGGGTTCAGCGAAACAGCGAAAATACTCATGCCAAATCAAATGAATTTCATCTGAATGGCGGTTCGTCCAGCCCCCGGCTAAGTCACTCTGCTGCTTTGGAGGTCTTTATGGAATCAAAGGGCAATGTGACGCGGAAACAGGCACCGTCACCGGGGATCTGGGGCAGTAATTCCAGGTCACCCTGAAGGCGTTGCATGATCTGCCAGCTGATGGCCAGCCCCAGGCCGGTGCCGCTGCGGCTATCTTTGGATTCACGCCACCCGCGAGAGAATTTCTTGAAGATGCGTTCCCTGTCATCGGCACGGATCCCCTCGCCATTATCCTGGATATAGACACAATAGCGGTCGTCCTCCAGCGTCGTGCGGATGGTTATGACGGGGGTATCGGATGTGTTGTACTTTATCGCGTTGGTGATCAGGTTCAGATAGACTTGGCGCAGACGGTCGGCCTCTGCCTTAACCTCAATATCGCCTACGCGGTCTCCAAAGCGGATTTCTGTGGCTGCTTGTGACGCCAGGCCATGACAGGTCTCCACAGCCCGTTCCAGGGTTTCTTCCGGATCAACCCGTTGCAAGACCCAGGGCACCTGTTCGCCCTCCAACCGTGCCAGATCCAGGATTTCATCCAGCAACCGTGTCAGGCGCATACTTTCTTCCAGAATGATGCCGGTGAAACGCTGCGTCTCCTCAACCGTCATATCCGGTGTTTCCAGCAGGATTTGCGCAAAGGAACGAATGGAGGTCATGGGTGTGCGCAACTCATGGCTGACCTGGCTCAGGAAATCATCTTTCTGCAAGTCCAGTTGTTTCAGCCGTTCATTGGCGTCGCGCAATTGCCGTGCGGTTTGCTGCAACTGGTGGGATTTGACTTCCAGCTGTCGGCTGTAATCGATGACCTGCTGGGTTTCATCGACGATCTTCATCAATTCATCCAGGCTGATGGTTTCCCCTTTCACCACCTGGGAAATCATCGCCCGGGCCGTTGCCGCCCCGACACTGCCCGCCAGTTCCCGTTCTAAATGGCCAATGAATTCATCATCAGCCCGCGGCAGATGGCCGGAAACCCCCTGTTTCTTGGCAAAGTCGCTGAACAGGCGATAGGCGGTATTGGTGCCCAGAATTCGTTGGGCCAGGACGAATAGATCGCTGCTGGCGGCATAGCGGCGGATGAACCGGGATTCATTGTCGGCCGGCGTGCGAAACACGTCGACAAACAGCGCGCCCTGTAAACGCTCCAGCGGTTTTGGATCAAATATTACGGACACGATCACGAATAGGAATGTGTTGATCGACAGGCTCCAGAACAGCGCATGTACCAGGGGGTCCATGTCGGTTAATCCGAACAACGCCTGGGGCTGTAAGAAGGTGATCCCCCATGGTCCGTTTTCAATGACGCTGAGCGGCATGACAAACTGGCCTTCAAAGCTTGGGAAAAACAGGGTGTACAACCACAGCATAAAACCTGCGGCCAGACCGGCGAATGCCCCTTTTGCAGATGCCTGGCGCCAATACAGACCGCCAATCAGACTGGGCAGGAATTGGGCGACCCCCAGAAAGGCGATCAGGCCAATGGATGCCAGGGCATCTGATTTCGCGCTCAGTCTGAAATAGATGAATCCCAGCAGCAAAACCAAACAGATGCTGGCCCGACGGCTGAACAGCAGCAACTTTCGAATATCACCACTGGCCTTCATCTCAATCCAGGGCAGCCGCAGGGCAAGGGGCATAACGATATGGTTCGACACCATGGTCGACAGGGCGATACAGGCGACAATCACCATCGACGTCGCCGATGAAAATCCTCCCAGAAACGCTATCAATGCCAGGGTATGCTGGTTCATCGCCATGGGCAGGGTCAGCACGAACATGTCCGGATTGGCGGTTTCCGGCAGAAATTTCAGCCCGGCAATGGCGATTGGCAGCACAAACAGACTGATCAGCATCAGATACAGCGGGAACATCCAGGATGCCGTGAACAAGTGCCGTTCATCGGAATTTTCAACAACGGTGACCTGAAACTGGCGGGGCAGGCAGATCACGGCGGTGGCTGCCAAAAACGTCAGGCTGACCCAGCGTGGGCCAAAAACATCCTCCGTCTTCAGAAAATCAGGCGGGGCCCAGGAGAAGACTTCCCCCGGTCCATCTGCCAGGGAGAATACGACGAACAGACCAACGGCCAAAAGGGCAAACAGCTTGACCAGGGCTTCCAGTGCGATGGCGGCGACCACCCCATGGTGGCGTTCGTTTGCATCAATGTTACGGGTGCCAAAAACAATTGTGAAGATCGCCATGCCAAAGGCGATCCAGAAGGCCGTCGTGTAATCTGGATCGCCAAAAACCGGATGGGCCAGGTCGCTGACAACGGTACCACTGATCACCTGGAAACTGTTTGTCACCGCCTTTAACTGCAGCGCGATATAGGGTGTTGTGCCGATTACCGCGATCAGGGTGACCAGCACGGCCAGACTTTCACCCTTGCCATAGCGCGATGACAGAAGGTCGGCGATAGAGGTGATGCGATGGACGCGCCCGATGCGGACCAGCTTGCGCAGCAGATACCAGAATCCGATAAAAACAATGGTCGGGCCGATATAGATTGTCGCAAATTCCAGCCCGCTTCGGACCGCCGATCCAACCGCTCCATAAAAGGTCCAGGACGTGCAATAGACAGAAATCGACAGGGTATAAATCAGCGGCGATTGGAACAGGGCCGAAGACCCGGTACGCGCCTTCTTGTCCCCCCAGAATGCGACCAGAAACAACAGGATCACATATCCCAGCGATACCGCAAAGACGAGATTGCCCGACAGCATTACGGGGGAGAATCCTGTGGATCCATGACCAGAGGATCATTGGTTTCTGGCGTGTTCAAACGCCGTGCATTCCAGGCGGTCAACACCACAGCCAATGTCCACAGACCAAACACATAAACGACGATTGCCGGAATGCCCGCCAGGCCAGGTTCAGGTCCAAACAAATGGATCATCGGTTTCATGATCAACAAGGTAAAGACAACAGGAATGATCATCGCGAGGTCGCGGGATTTGCGAATGGCCGTCGCGGTTGCAGCCCCGGGAACGGGGGCCCGTCGCTTGCGCGTCATGTCAATTCCCCTGAAGGGCTGGTCAATTTTTGCACGGTTTCAATGATATGCTGGTTGGAAAAGGGTTTGGTGACGAAGGCGTTGGCACCAATTTCTTCAGCCATGCGGCGATCCTGGCTTTGACCTTTCGCGGTCAGGATGATGATTGGAATGTCCTTCACCGAGGCGTCGGATCGCACCGCCTTCAAAACTTCGAACCCGTTCATTTTCGGCAGCATGACATCCAGAATGACGACATTTGGCCTATTGGCGCGGATACTGGTTAAGGCGGCTTCGCCATCGGTGACGGATGTCACATCGCAGCCAGACCGGTTCAGAATAAAACTGAGAGATTCAACAATATTTGGTTCATCTTCCGCGACCAATACACGAGTCGTCACAGCTTACCCTCCCCAATAGCGATTTGCCGATTGTTCCAGCTTATTAAAAGAACGGTAACGCTGGACCGCAGGTTGCGCAATGATTACGACGGGTGGGCTGGCCCATAAGGGGTGGCAGATTTACCGGGCTCCACCAGGGGTGCCTGCTCTCGATAGGCGCAGGCGCGCCGGGTGCACAATCGACAACTGGGTCCCACGGGCACTTCCAGACCAGCGGCGTTCAAATCCAGTCCATCGGCATAGATCGTGCGATCCGCATACAGAATGTCACACGCAATCATGACGCTGACAAGGTGGCGAGGGGCGTTGAACCGGCTTTGCGCCTTACCCTGGGCCCGGGCGATGAACAGGAACCGCTCCCCATTCGGGAATTCCGCAATCTGTCGACAGACCGAACCTGGCGTCTGAAATGCGTTATACACTGCCCATAGAGGACAGGCATTGCCGTAGCGGGGCAAGGGCAGGCGCGGCAGAGGCATGCGCTTGGTGATAAAGCCCGCCGGGTCCGTGCGCATGAAGGCAAAGGGCACCCCTTCAGCACCGGGGCGCTGCAGCGAGACCAGGCGATGGCAGATCTGTTCATAGCTGGCCCCATATTTACGGGCCAGATATTCAATGTCATAGCGCGCACGTTCCGCATCTTCCAAGAACATCTGATAGGGCATCAGCAAGCAGGCCGCACCATAGGAGGCAAGTGCCCCTTGCGCCCGGTTACGGGCTTCATCGCTGCGCAACAAAGGGGATGTTTCAACCATCTCATCAAGCACTTTGCGTAAAGCAAAGCGGCAGATCAGCCGGGCGATCTGTAACCGATAGCCCGCTGCCGGTGCACTGTCTTCAATCTGGAAAACCTTTGTCGCCTCATCGAATTCAACATTGTTCCAGACCCGATCCCGATCCATCTGGTTGCTGGTCACAAACCGGACAGCAATACCAAAACGCCGTGTCAGGTAATCGATCATTTTTGAATCAACCGGGATCGCAAAGGCATCGATTTCCCGGCGCAAGGATTCCGCCGCCTGTTCAATTTCGGGGAAATGGTTGTTCCGATCCAGGATGAAATCATCCACTTCCTCCAGGGGCGTCATGGCGGCCGTCTCGGTATCGGCGGTATCAAAGAACTGTGCGATGCCTTCTGCAATCCCGGAAAGATTGGTGCTTTCCATCGCCAACATGGACTGAAACCGTTGCCGTTCCTGATCCCCCAGATCGGTGATCGTATCCAGGATTTCGGCGGTCGAGCGAATGGTTGTGATCTTGGTCAGCATTTTGTGGATTGCCTCACCCAGATACGGATCCTGGTTCAGGCGATCTGACAGGGCGGCAACCGTTTCATTGCGATTGATATAGGCACGATACATCGCAACCATGGCCTTTGCCCATTCCGGGCTGCGGGCGACCAGATCCGCAGCAGAGCTTTCAGCCAGTTCAAATTCCCGCAACAACGGGTCGGTTGCCAATTCTTGTATTTCCTGAACCAGGCGGCGTTCTGCTTCGCCATCCAGCCATTCAATATCGACCCCCAGATGGTCAGCCAGGCCATTTAACAGGCGCGCGGCAATGTTACGCTTGTTGCGCTCAATCAGGTTCAGATACGAGGCGGATATTCCCAAACGCTGTGCCAATTCCGTTTGAGATATTCCAAGTTTTAATCGCCGATCTCTGATTTTTAAACCGATTGCTGATTGCGCCATGGTTTTGATCCTCGCCCTTGGGCTGAAATTCGGTGGGATAAAGTTACTGAATGACTGGCTAAATCGTTAGAAAGTTTCATTTTTGTGCGGTGCGGGGTAAAGTTTTGACAGGCCGCACCTTAAAATTTGTTTATCTTTTACAAGAAAATCATTTTAAGTCAATGAGTTATTGAATTTTTGACAAAACTAATTTACAGATGTGCCTGCGTCGCGGAAATTCATCACCCATAACGGGGATGCGGCCGCACGTCGGCCGCTCTTGCGATAATAAGGGGGCGGATGCGCAAACGAGATTTGAACAACAGGAGGAAACAGAACATGGGTGGTTTCATTAAACCGGTAAACCGTCGTACCCTGCTTAAGGGATCGGCTGCTTTGGGGGCGGCTGCATTTGCCTCTCCTTATTTCTTCACTAAGGGTGCCAGCGCCTATGTGAATGACCCAACAAACAAATCCAGCGTTGTGCTTGGTTTTAACGTACCTCAGACGGGTGCTTATGCCGATGAAGGTGCGGATGAGCTGCGTGCCTATGAACTGGCAGTGGAACATCTGAATGGCGGCGGTGATGGCGGCCTGATGAACACGATGAAGCCGATGGCCCTTAAGGGTAACGGCGTGTTGGGCAAGAAGGTCGAATATACCACGGGGGATACGCAGACCAAGTCTGATGCGGCCCGTGCTTCTGCCAAGCGTATGATTGAAAAAGACGGCGCGCTGATGATTACCGGTGGCTCATCTTCTGGTGTTGCTATCGCGGTTCAGTCGCTGTGCCAGGAAGCCGGCGTTATTTTCATGGCTGGCCTGACCCACTCAAACGACACGACCGGTAAGGATCGTCGCCGCAACGGGTTCCGCCATTTCTTCAACACCGAAATGACGGGTTCAGGCCTGGCACCGGTGCTGAAAGCCAACTATGGCACGGATCGTAAGGCCTATCACCTGACGGCGGATTATACCTGGGGCTGGTCTCAGGAAGGGTCGATCAAGAAGTACACCGAAGCCATGGGTTGGGAAACGGTCAATGCCGTCAAGACGCCACTTGGTGCAGGGGACTTCTCTCAGTACATTACGCCCGTTTTGAATTCCGGCGCCGATGTGCTGGTGTTGAACCACTATGGCAAGGACATGGTGAACAGCTTGACCCAGGCGGTTCAGTTCGGTCTGCGTGACAAGATGGCCAACGGCAAGCAGTTCGAAATCATCGTTCCGCTGTATTCCCGTCTGATGGCACAGGGTGCTGGCGATTCCGTTAAAGGGATCTTCGGGTCAACCAACTGGCATTGGTCGCTGCAGGATGAGGCCTCGCAAGCTTTTGTTAAATCCTTTGGTGCGAAATATGGCTTCCCACCCTCACAGGCGGCCCATACCTGCTACGTTCAGGCACTGCTGTATGCCGATGCGGCAGAACGTGCTGGCACGTTCAACCCATGCGGTATCGTCGAAGCTCTGGAAGGCTTCGAATTCGATGGCATGGGCAATGGTCCGACGCTGTATCGCGCCGAAGACCATCAGTGCTTCAAGAAAGTGCTGGTCGTGAAGGGTAAAGAAAACCCGTCCTCACAGTTTGACTTGCTGGAAGTCGTCCAGGAAGTTCCAACTGAGCAGGTCACGTATGATTCAAGTGAAGGTGAGTTTGCAGGGGATCTTGGGGCCTGCAACGCCGGATAAGGTAATCATCTGACCTGGTTCGGATAAGGCAGTCGTCCCTGTGGGGCGGCTGCCAACCGAGTCCAGGGACGTTTTCAGACTGATATTCATTCTATTGAAAAGGGGAGGGCGGTCGCCATGGATGCGATTCTCCTGCAGGTTCTAAACGGACTCGACAAGGGGGCGGCCTACGCATTGATTGCGTTGGGATTGACCTTGATTTTCGGGACCTTGGGTGTCGTGAACTTCGCTCATGGCGCCTTGTTCATGTTGGGCGCGTTCTGCGCGGTCACGATCAACAAGGTGCTGACGCTCCAGAAAGTGGTTCTGTCCCAGACAGAGACCACGGCATGGGGCACACCATTGGAGATTCGAACACCATTAGCGCAGGAATGGTTTGGCGACCTTGGTCTCACGATCATCGACTTTTCTGTCCCCATTTCGATACTTGCTGCTATCCCGGTGATGTTGTTGATCGGGGTGGTGATGGAACGCGGCTTGATCCGGTATTTCTATAAACGCCCCCATGCAGAGCAGATTCTGGTGACCTTTGGCCTTGCCATCGTGTTGCAGGAAATCATCAAGGCCTTCTTTGGGGCCAATCCAATTCAGCAGAACGCACCGGAAATGTTACAGGGGGCCATTGATTTTGGGGCCTTGTTCGGTAATCCGGGTGCCCTGGTTTATCCCTTATGGCGAATGGTTTACCTGGCCTTTTCCGTGATTGTGATCCTGTCCGTCTTTGCCTTCCTTCAGTTCACAACCTTCGGGATGGTTGTCCGTGCAGGGATGGCGGATCGTGAAACTGTGGGTCTGTTGGGGATTGATATTGATCGGCGATTTACGATCGTCTTTGGCATCGCCGCGGTGGTCGCTGGAACAGCAGGGGTGATGTACACACCGATCCTGCCCCCGGATTATCACATGGGGATGGATTTCCTGGTTCTGTCCTTTGTTGTCGTTGTTGTCGGTGGGATGGGCAGTCTTGGCGGGGCTGTTTCCGCAGGCTTCCTTCTGGGGATCTTGCAGTCCTTTGCGTCAATGTCGGAAATTCGGGATCTTTTGGCGAAGGTTGGAATCATCGGCCTGGATCAGATCATCATTTATCTTATCGCAATCGTCATTCTGTTGGTCCGCCCGCGCGGTCTGATGGGACGCAAAGGCGTGATGGAGTAGGGCCATGTTGTCATTGTTTACGAAATCGTCTGAAAAGTCAGACCTGCTTCTTCTCGCGCTGTTTGCAGTTGTTGTCTTCGCCATGCCGATCTGGCTGGCCCCTTTCGGGGCAGCCTATCCGGATCTGATGCAACGCTTTGCGATCTATGGGATTTTTGCGACCGGGTTCAATATTCTGTTTGGTCTGACTGGCTATCTGTCTTTTGGTCATGCAGCTTTCCTGGGTGTCGGGTCCTATACGGCGGTTTGGACCTTCAAATTGCTGGGCATGAACCCAATTCCGGCAATCATTGCCGCCATCATTGTGGCTGGCCTGTTTGCGTTGCTGATTGGGTTCATCAGCCTGCGTCGCTCCGGGATCTACTTTTCGATCCTGACACTTGCCTTTGCGCAAATGTGCTACAATCTGGCCTATTCGGTTCTGACCCCGATTACCAATGGGGAAACCGGCCTGCGGGTATTGCGCGATGATCTCCGTCTGTTTGATGCGCCAACCGTTGGTGATGGCGGCCCCCTGCTTTCGCATATTGGCGGAATCGAGATGACCGGCATGCCAGGTTTCTATTTCGCTGCCGTGCTGCTGGTCATCATGGTCGGGTTGGCGATGCGGATTTTCCGGTCTCCCTTTGGGATGATGCTGAAAGCCGTAAAGACCAACCAGACGCGCCTGAACTATACGGGCGTCAATACGCGACCCTATACGCTTGCGGCCTTTGTCATCTCCGGCATGTATGCCGGTCTGGCGGGTGCACTTTTATGCGTGATCGATCCCCTGGCCGGGGCGGAGCGTATGCAATGGACAGCCTCTGGTGAAGTTGTTCTGATGACCATTCTGGGTGGGGTTGGCACGATCATTGGACCAATCCTGGGGGCGGCGCTGATCAAGTATTTTGAGAATATCTTCTCTGCCTTCAACGATCAGACATTGAACGACATCTTCAGCTTTCTGCCGGACCAGTTGCAGGAAGGGTTTGTTTCCGTGACATCCCTGTTCGTGGGGGAAGGCTGGAACTTAAGCCTGGGTATCCTGTTCGTGATCATCGTTGTTTTTCTGCCAGGCGGTGTCACAGAAGGACTGAACCGCATCGGCCGGTTCGGATTGCGGCGTTTGGGGATAGGGCACAAATCAAAAAATGAGGATGAAACCTCACCCGCACCGGGAGAATAGTCATGGGCATTCTTGAAGTAAGAGACGTGAATAAGAATTTCGGGGGCCTGAAGGCGCTGCACAATGTCAATCTGGATGTCCAGGAAGGCAGTGTTCACGCCATCATCGGGCCGAATGGTGCGGGGAAATCGACCTTGCTGAACTGCTTCATTGGGCGCCTGACGCCCGATACCGGGTCGGTGATGTTCAATGGATCAACGCTGTTAGGGTTGAAACCGCATGAAATCAATCAGGCCGGTGTGGTGCGGGTTTTTCAGACGCCTGAGATTTTCTCGGAACTGTCCTTGTTGGAAAATGTCATGATCCCGGCATTTGCCAAACGGGACGGCGCTTTCAAATTGAATGCTTTCTCGGACGTCGCCCGTCATGGCGAAATCCGGGAAAAGGCAATGCATATGCTGGAAGAAGTCGGTCTGGCCAATGATCGGGATAAGACGTCCTCCAGCATGTCACGCGGGGATAAGCGCCGATTGGAACTGGCAATGTGTCTGGTTCAGGATCCGGTCTTGCTGTTGTTGGATGAACCAACGGCGGGGATGTCTCGCGCCGATACCAATGCGACCATTGATCTGTTGAAAAAGATTGGTGGCCGGGGCGTTACAAAGATTGTCATCGAACATGACATGCATGTGGTCTTCTCTCTGGCGGATCGGATTTCCGTGCTGGCCCAGGGGACGGTGATTGTTGAAGATATTCCCTCCAAAATTAAGGGGAATGAAAAGGTACAAGAAGCCTATCTTGGAGGGGCGCATCTATGAGCGATGTCAAAAGAGCAGAGCGCATTCAACCAGCGGCGACATCTGGCGGCGATACCGCCTATTTCGCAGTTCACAATCTGCATGCCTATTATGGTGAAAGCTATATCGTTCAGGGTGTCAGCTTTTCCATCAAGGAAGGCGAAATCCTCGCCCTTTTAGGGCGCAATGGGGCGGGTAAGACCTCAACATTACGGGCCCTGGCGCGTGTCGCTACGCCTGAATTACGACAGGGGGAGGTCTGGCTGGATCATGAACCCCTGCACACGATGGAGGCACATCAGGCCGCCCGTACCGGTATTGGCCTGGTGCCGGAAGATCGGCGCATCATTCAGGGCCTGACCGTGCATGAAAATCTGCAATTGGCCCAGATCGCCCCACCGGTTGGATGGCCGATTGAACGGCTGTATGAATTGTTTCCGCGTCTGGGAGAACGCCGCAGTCAGGAAGGGACCACCTTGTCGGGGGGCGAGCAGCAAATGCTGGCCGTCGCCCGTGCCCTGGCCCGTGATGTGAAACTGCTGTTGCTGGACGAACCTTATGAAGGTTTGGCCCCGGTGATCGTGCAGGAAATCGAACGTACCCTACAAGAGATCAAGAAACTGGGCATGACGACCATCATCGTTGAACAAAACGCCGTTGCCGCCCTGCATCTCGCAGACCGCGCCTTGATCCTAGATATGGGCCAGGTGGTGTTCGACGGCACCGCAAAGGAAGTGCTGGATAACGCAGAACTGCGCCAGGAATATCTGGCGATTTAATCAAGGGAGTCTCTGTGAAGAATTGACTTTTGGCGCGAAAACGCCTATTTGTCATCTGTGTCATAAAGAGCATTTTGAGTTGGCGTCACCTGTAAATCGGCCTGCTCATGTGGATGGTAAGCTCTGCAGGGGGTTTATTCGCAGGACACTTCGGGTGGTTTCCGAACCCATTGAGCTAAGGAAACGCTGCTACTGCGACACCTAAATTAGCGCACGGATCCCACACGGGTTCCGTGCGTATTTCTTCCTGAAAAAGCTGTGACAATTGACCAAATTGTGCCGTCGTTTCGTTGAATGCATTCCAGAATTGCAGTACCGGAGACATGACGGACAGCCATCAAGCGAATTTTACGCGAGTATCTGTCACCGAAATATAGTGGTGTTCCAATTTGGACAATGTTTGAGACAAAGTTTGGGACTTCATCAAAAGATGTCAGTCCGATCTGCGCCATTTCTTTGGCGTGTTCTCTCCAAATGTGTATGGCTCCGAAGCCCCTGTTCGGGCCCACATGCTTTCCTTGAAAGAGAAAAATGTCTCCTGTCGGAATGATGTCATTTTTGGATTTAATTAGGGGTACATTTCCAAATATGTATGACCCTGATCTTGGGTTTATCAGCAGTTTTTTTGACATTCTTTATACTTCGCTTCTTAATTTTCTGCTGATTCTATAGGCCTCTGGTATGAAGTACTATCAGCTTGTTGAAGCTGTTATAGCGCGAAGAAGGGGATCTCAAGCAATCCATGATTGGATGGTTTGTAGTAACCTATCGATTTTATTTGCTCCTAACATCGAATAGAAGAACTGACGGTAAATCTGCCTGTCTTTCTGATTCTCAAAAATCGTTCGGATTGAGGTGTCGGGGGATCAGCGTTAAAGTGATCAAAATAGTTAGATGTCGAAGAATATATTAGGGAGGGTATAGGGATGTCATCATCCATGGAACCAAAAGATCGCTATACACAGGGAATGGCGGTGCGGCGCAGTGTTCTGGGCGACAAGCATGTTGAACGGGCGGAAGCCAATAAGACCGATTTTGATATTCCGTTTCAGAATTTTATCACGGAAGGGGCCTGGGGTACGGTCTGGGCGGGGGATCATTTCACCAAGCGGGAGCGCAGTCTGGTGACGCTTGCCTTATTGGCGGGTCTTGGCCATTACGATGAGGTTGCGATGCATGTTCGCGCCAGCCGCAATACAGGCGCGACGGCGGAGGATATTCGCGAAGTCATGATGCATGTCGCTGTCTATGCCGGGGTGCCTGCCGCAAACAATGCCATCAAATATGTGAAGCGTGAACTGGCCGCCATGGCCGAAGAAGAAAAAGCAGGAGAATGACGCCATGACGGATTCCTTGTCGCCCCGCGATTGGGCCAGCCACCCCGCCTATATTGATCCTGGATATAAATCGACCGGTCTGCGCGGTCCCAAGCAACCCCTGATCAAGCTGCCAACTGGATTGGGAGAAGGGCTGGGCCCGCATTTCGGGCAAGAGCATGTTTTTGGGCATGATGCAGACCTGACCCGCAATGGCCGTGTGAATGGCGAACCCCAGGGGGAGCGTATTATCGTTACCGGTCGCGTACTGGATGAAGATGGCCGCGCGATCCCCAATACGCTGGTGGAAATCTGGCAGGCCAATGCGGCCGGGCGCTATGTTCACAGCAAGGATCAGCATGACGCGCCCCTGGACCCGAATTTCTTTGGCGCGGGTCGGTGCGCCACCGATGATCAGGGCGTCTATCAGTTCAAAACCATAAAGCCGGGCGCTTATCCCTGGCCGAACCATTTCAATGCCTGGCGACCCAATCACATCCATCTATCCCTATTCGGGCCCAGTTTGGGTACCCGTTTGGTGACACAGATGTACTTCCCTGGTGATCCGCTCTTGGCGTTGGACCCGATTTTTCTGGCAACACCAGAAGGCGCACGGGATCGCCTGGTCGCTGATTTCGCAATTGATGTGACACAAGAGGCCTATGCGTTGGGATATCGCTTCGATATCGTTTTACGGGGCCGCAACGCTACCCCGATGGAGGATTGAGCGTATGTCAAAGCTGGGTCAAACCCCGTCACAAACAGTCGGTCCGTATTTCGCCTATGGCCTGACACCTACGCAATATGGCTATCCGTTGAAAAGCGCTGCCGGGCCGGAAGTGGAAGGCTTGGCCGAAGCAGGGGGGCCGCGCATTCGCCTGGAAGGGCGCGTGCTGGATGGCCAGGGGGCGGTGATCGAAGACGCCATGCTGGAAATCTGGCAGGCCGATGCCCAGGGGCGCTATCCCGGTGCGCCAGGCGGCGCAAACAGCGGGTTCACAGGATTTGCACGCTGTGGCACGGGGACGGCACCGGACAAGTCCTATCGTTTTGAGACTGTAAAGCCGGGCTGTGCAGAGCCTGGTTCTGCGCCCCATATCAATATGATCGTGTTTTCCAGGGGCCTGTTGTCCCACGCCTATACGCGGGTTTACTTCGACGATGAAGCCACCGCGAATAACAGTGATCCCGTTCTGGCCCTGGTGCCGAAGGACCGACGCAACACCCTGATTGCGAAACGCCTGGAGACCGATCAGGGGATTGTTTATTGCTTTGACATTCGCATGCAGGGGGATGGGGAGACTGTGTTCTTCGACCTGTGACGTTATGCTCAGGTGGGGGCCTCGACCGTCTGTTTCGGTTGGGATAGAGTCAGAGAAACAAAACATTTGAGGAGACGATATCATGACCGCGGCAATCGTTGGCTGGGCCCATAGCAAATTTGGCAAACTGGAAGATGAGGATGTCGAAAGCCTGATCGGGCGGGTTGCTGAACAGGCGTTAGCCGATGCTGGAGTCGCGGCGGAAGATGTCGATGCGATCTATCTGGGCTGGTACAATGGCGGCTTCTCCAAGCAGGATTTTGGGTCGTCTCTGGTCATGAACACGATTGACGGATTGCGCTTCAAACCATCGACACGGATGGAAAATGCCTGTGCGACCGGATCGGCTGCGGTGCATCAGGGCGTGAATTTCCTGGAAGCGAAACAGGGCCGCATCGTGTTGGTCATCGGTGTGGAGAAGATGACCTCAACGCCCGGACCCGAAATTGGCGGAATTCTGCTGCAGGCGTCCTATCTTAAGGAAGAAAGTGGCGTGGAAGGCGGTTTTGCCGGTGTCTTTGGGCAGATCTGCAATGGCTATTTCCAGAAGCATGGCGATCAGTCCGATGCGCTGGCGACTATTGCTGCCAAGAATCACAAGAATGGCTGTGACAATCCCTATGCTCAGATCCGCAAAGATCTGGGATTTGAGTTCTGTCGCACCGTTTCGGACAAGAACCCGATTGTTGCCGGTCCTTTGAAGCGCACGGATTGTTCTTTGGTCTCAGACGGGGCGGCGGCGCTGGTCATGGCGGATATGGATACCGCCCTTGGCATGAAGAAGGCGGTGGCTTTCCGGGCACGGGCACAAGTGAATGATTATCTGCCGCTGTCCCGGCGGGATATGACCTATCTGGATGGCTGCGCACGCGCCTGGGATCAGGCGTTCACGAAGTCCGGCCTGACGCTGGAAGATCTGGATTTCGTTGAAACCCATGACTGCTTCACCATCGCGGAAATGATGCAATATGAAGCCATGGGGATCGCCAAGCGGGGTGAGGGCGCGAAGGCCGCTCTGGACGGCGTGACCCAAAAGGATGGCAAATTGCCGGTCAATGCATCCGGCGGACTGAAGGCAAAAGGCCATCCCATTGGGGCGACGGGCGTTTCCATGCATGTCTTAACCGCCATGCAAACCCGGGGCGATGCCGAGGGCATTCAGGTGAAGGGTGCCAAGCTGGGCGGTATTTTCAACATGGGCGGCGCGGCGGTCGCCAATTACGTTTCGATCCTTGAAGCCGTGAAATAGCAAAGAAACCCATATGGCCGGACATCATCACCATCATCACCACGTCGATCCCGAAGCCGGGGATGCGAAGGTGTTCTGGGCTGTGTTCGTGAACATGGCCCTGACGGTGGTGCAGATCGTTGGTGGTGTCTTGTCGGGCAGTCTGGCCCTGATTGCCGATGCGCTGCATAATTTTTCGGACGCGATTTCCCTGATCATCGCCTTTGTGGCCCGCAAGATCGCGCGGCGACCGGCAAATGAGGATATGACTTTTGGCTATGGTCGCGCAGAAGTCGTCGCCGCATTGGTTAATTATACGACCCTGATCGTGATCGGCCTGTATCTGGTCTATGAGGCCGTAATGCGGTTCTTTCAGCCAGAGCCGGTTGTCGGGTGGATGGTGGTCATCATTGCCGCTGTTGCCCTGGTGGTGGATCTGGTCACCGCCCTGCTGACCTATTCCCTGTCCAAGGACAGTATGAACATCCGCGCAGCCTTTCTGCATAATCTGGCCGATGCGATGGGATCGGTTGCGGTTATCCTGGCGGGCAGTCTGGTGATCCTGTTCGATTGGTGGCTGGTCGACCCCTTGGTGACGCTGCTGATTGCGGGCTATATCCTCTATATGGCTTTCAGTGAGATTGGCCCCGCCATCCGCATCCTGATGTTGGGCAATGCACCCGGACTGGATACGCAATCGGTGTTACGTGATATTCGCGCCGTGCCTGGGGTGGACAGCATCCACCATGTCCATCTGTGGCAGATGCAGGAACATGAAAACGCCCTGGACGCCCATATCGTCATTGCTGAGGGGAAATGGGCGCAGGCCGATGCGATCAAACATGCGATCAAGGACCGCTTATCCTCCCAGTTCCACATCCACCACGCCACATTAGAACTGGAATGCGCCCACCATGCCTGCCCGGAACCCCAGATGATAGGGCACGCGGCAGAAGATGGCCCTGCGCTCAAACATACCCATAATCACTGACAAAACGCTAAACCCGATAGGGTTCCAGCGCATCCAGGTCGAAGGTGAAGCCGGTGCCGGGGCGGGTGGGGATGTCCAAGGTGCCGTCTGGGTTGATCGTCACCTTTTCGCGGAACAGCGGGGCGAACCAGGGCATGTATTCGATGAACAGGCAATCGCTGGTGACCAGCGCCAGGCTGTGTTCGGTAAACAGGTGAGGGGAGAAGGGGATGCTGGCCGCCGCCATTTGGCCGATGACCCGCCGAAACTCTGTATAGCCGCCCATGCGCTGAAGATCAGGCATCAGGATATCGGCTGATTTCTGTTCGATCATATCCCGGATGCCATAGCGCAGATATTCCGTTTCACCAGACGCCAGCGCCATGGGGATGGCGGTGCGGATTTCTGCATGGCCGGCACGGTCCCAGGTTGGTACAGGTTCTTCAAACCAGAACAGGTCATAGGGTGCCAAGGCGCGGGCCAATTGGATGGCTTCGGGCACAGACAGGCCTTGATTTGCATCCGCCATCAGTTTGATATCTGGACCAATCGTGTCGCGCACGGCTTCAACCCGTTCGATATTCTGCGCCAGGGGAAGTTTCCCCAGCCGCACCTTCATCGCCTTAAAGCCCTGTTTCAGGAAATCCTGTGCTTCCTGGACAAGGTCATCCGGGCTTGCGGCCAGCCACATCCCGCCGCTGGCATAGGTCGCGATGCGGTCCCGGCTGCCGCCAAAGACCCGGTGCAGGTTCTGGCCGCTGGCCTTACCCACAATGTCCCAGCAGGCGATGTCGATTGGGGTCATGGCCATGACCGATATGCCCGCCTGGCCCAGGAAATTGCTGTTCTGGAACATGTCGGCCCATAGGGCTTCCGTCATGAAGGGATCGCGATTCAGGACCATCGGGACGAATGCCTGAACCATGGCTTCCAGAACCCGCAGTTTTTCTGTGCCAAAACAGAAAATATGACCTTCGCCCTCAAGGCCCGTATCCGTTGTCAGGGTCACCAGCAGGCAGGAGACGGAGTCGATGCGGTGGATGGAGGTGCGAAGCGGTTGCTCCAGCGGTAAATCCACTCGCCTTAGGGTGATGTCTGTTATCAGCATGGCATGTCGCACTTTCGGCAAAGGTCAAGGATCCTCCCCCTACAATGGGTGGGATTGGCCGATGCTGCAATCATACTCAGTGCGGTTTTGCTTCCGATGACACACCGAATGTCTCAGGCTTTGGCGATTCTGAAAGGGCGGCTGCATCAGACAGGGCAGGATTGATCTGATTGATCGCAGTGCCTGGCGTCTTTGGTGGTTTTTCACCCGTGTCGGTCTTATGCGAAGACTTCAGTGTGGGCTTGGGTAAGGCCTTTTCCGCAATGTGGCTGTAATTGCCTTCGATCTTGGCCCCGGCGGCGACCTCGATCACTTCATGGCGGACATCCCCGATCATCGTGGCGGTTACGTTCAATTTCACGATTTTGGCTTCGATGCTGCCAAAGACAGACCCATTGATAATGGCTTCCTGGGATATGATCTGGCCTGATACTTCCCCTGTTTTTCCGACCGTGACGGATCGGCACCGAAGATTTCCTTCCAGCTTTCCATCCAGCAAAAGATCGATGTCGCCATCAATATCGCCTATAACAGACATGCCCTCAGCGATGTGAGACCGTTGTGCCGCGCGCGTCTCTACGACGGGCTGTGGCCCCTCCCGATCCTTTGAACCGAACATATGGTACTCCTCTTCCCCATAAGAACCAGATGTAGAAAACCTTAACTAATTGTTAATCAATGTAGATTAGCCTGCGACAGTGTTCAACCATCGCATTATGAAGATTTAAAAAAGGCTTCGTGACTGGGAAAAAGCGAGCCTATTCCGCTGCTTCAGAACCGGCTGACGATTCCAATTCAGCGATGAATTTTTCAGCCTCCAGGGCGGCCATACAGCCCATGCCTGCGGCGGTGACGGCCTGTCTGTAGATCTTATCCTTCACATCGCCGGCCGCAAAAACGCCGGGTCGATTGGTGGCCGTCGAATCCGGCGCGGTAATCAGATATCCTTCCCCATCCATCTCCAGATGGCCCTTGAAGACAGCGGTTGCCGGATCATGCCCGATGGCGACGAATATGCCATCGACGGCAATTTCCGACATGGCATCCGTGTTTCGATTACGCAGTTTCAGGGATTCGACGCTGGGGGGATTTTGCGATCCGCAGATTTCCTCAACCACCGTATCCCAGATTACGGAGACTTTTGGATGTTTGATCAGCCGGTCCTGCAAGATTTTTTCCGCACGCAAACTGTCGCGGCGATGGATCAGGGTCACTGATTTTGCATGATTGGTCAGATACAGCGCTTCTTCGACGGCGGTGTTGCCGCCCCCGACGACGGCGACATCCTTGCCCCGGAAGAAGAACCCATCACAGGTCGCACAGGCAGAAACGCCCCCGCCCATGAAGGCCTGTTCGCTGGGCAGGCCCAACCAGCGCGCCTGGGCCCCGGTCGCGATGATGATGCTGTCGGCCAGATAGACAGTGCCACCATCGCCGATGGCTTTCATCGGACGGCTGGTGAAATCGACATCCATGATCAGGTCATAATGGATCTTGGTACCGACCTTTTCTGCCTGTTTCTGCATCTGGTCCATCAACCAGGGGCCCTGGATCACATCCTCGTAACCGGGATAATTTTCGACATCCGTGGTGATCATCAATTGTCCGCCGGGCTGCAATCCCGCAACCAGCATGGGTTCCAGATTGGCGCGCGCGGCATAGATTGCGGCCGTGTATCCGGCCGGTCCGGCACCGATGATCAGGACTTTGGTGTGATGCTGCTGGGCCATGGGGCGTCCTCTATTGGGTTGTTGGTGGCGCGGGAGTTGTGATCTTTCGTCAAGATAATCACCCGGCCCCCATGCGCAACCGCTTCCTTGCGATTATTTCCGTGTCAGCAGGATAAATGAATAATCCGGCGCGGATACGGCTGGGTCCGTTGGTGGCGGTCCTGGTTCGCGCCAAGCCTCCTGCCACTGGCTTTTATCAAACTGTGGAAAGAATGTGTCCGCAGTTGGGGCGGCATCGACCTCTGTAATATACAGGCGCGTGGCGACAGGCAGCGTCTGGCGATAGATTTCTGCGCCACCGATGATGCTGACCTCATCAACCCCCATCTCCTGCGCCAGGGCACGTCCCCGTGCCAGGGCTTCGTTGATATCTGAAAACACGTCGGCCCCTTCTGCCTGATAGTCCGCGTCGCGGGTGACGATCAGATTGGGGCGGCCCGGCAGGGGATTGCGGGGCAGGGATTCCCAGGTCTTGCGCCCCATCAGGATCGGCTTGCCCATTGTGGTGCGCTTAAAGAAGGCAAGGTCGCCGGGCAGACGCCAGGGAAGTCCCCCTTCAATACCAATAGCCCCATTGCGGGCAATGGCGACAACAAAGGCGATGTGAATATCAGTCATGGTTTTGCTTTTACCTTTTTCGCCCGACTGGCTTTAGCCGGGGCCTTTTTCACCCTGGCCTTGCGGGTTGCTTTTTTCAGGGCTGCACGTCGACCAGCCTCCAGGCCTAATCGTGCCCAGTCTAACAGCAGATCATCCTCGTCAAAGGCATCGTCGGGACATCGGCGCAGGGCGGTGACGATGGTGGTGCCGGTCTTCTTTTCGTAACGGAAAGGGTCACACCCCGCCGCGTCAAACTGGGGCGCGGTTTGCGCGTCGCTTTTAATATACAGGATATCATCCAGGATGATGGCAAACATGGCCCCATCGATGAACAGGCCTGCCCCGCTGAACATGCGGCGCGGGGTAATCGGCCCCAGCGGTTCCAGTCGTTCACACAGCCAATCCAGATAGTCTTTGCTAACGGCCATCCCCGTCGCCTAAACCGCGACAGGGGCTTTGATATGGGGATGGGGATTATAGTCACTGAGCGTGAAATCGTCGTATTGGAACGCAAAAATGTCATGGACTTTGGGGTTCAGGGTCATGGTCGGCAGTGGTGCAGGTGTGCGGCTTAGCTGTAAATCGGCCTGATCCAGATGGTTTAGATACAAATGGGCATCGCCAAATGTATGCACGAAATCCCCTGGCTTCAGGCCGCAGGCCTGGGCCACCATCAGGGTCAGCAGCGCATAGGAGGCAATGTTAAACGGAACGCCCAGGAAGATATCCGCGCTGCGCTGATACAGCTGACAGCTCAATCGACCCTCTGCGACATAGAACTGGAACAGGCAATGGCAGGGGGGCAGGGCCATGTCATCAATATCAGCAGGATTCCAGGCGCTGAGCATATGGCGTCGGCTGTCAGGATTGCGTTTCAGCCCCTCCAGCAGCAGGCTCATCTGGTCAATCACCCGTCCGTCCGGCGCGGCCCAGGACCGCCATTGCTTGCCATAGACCGGTCCCAGCTCACCCGTCTCATCGGCCCATTCGTCCCATATGGAAACGCCATGTTCCTTCAGATAGGCAATGTTGGTGTCGCCCCTCAGGAACCACAGCAATTCGTGGATGATGGACCGTAAATGCAGTTTCTTGGTGGTGACCAGCGGGAAGCCTTCACTGAGATCAAAACGCATCTGTCGCCCGAAAACAGACAGCGTTCCCGTCCCCGTTCGGTCGGTCTTTTCGATGCCGTTGTTCCGGACATCCTGCAGTAGCTCTAGGTATTGCTTCATGGCGACACTATTAGAGGGGATTCTTTGGTATTCTGAAAACCCCTTTCATTCATTCCGGTAACTCCCTATATATATTTTGTCGAGCAATTGACTATGGCGCTAGAGGGCGCTGCGGAATAAGCGTAGTGGACCCGGGGGCAGTACCCGGCGCCTCCACCAATTTCGCCGACAGGCCAGCGTAAAGATGGTCTCTCGGCACCTCCCTTGAAAGATAGGGAGGGGTTTTGGGGGCGAAATAGGATCGACACGCGTGGTAAAGGCAGATGTCTGCGTCCGGCATGGTACCGCCGTATCGGGCCAAATCGCTAAATGCGAACGATAACGACGAGATGGTTGCTGTCGCTGCGTAAGCAGTCTCGGTAACAAAGTCGTAATTCCTAGTGGACTCATCCTCTTCTAGGTGGGGCCTGGGGGGGCCTAGCAACAGAACCCCCCATTTTCTCCTTAACGCATTGAAGATAGTTATCTCCCAATAGATTCATACTTTTAGTCGGTAATGTTTTTTGTAGAATTTTTTGAGCTAAGTTGGTTAGATACGCGGACACCAAGGTATGTATGAATTGGCAAAAAACCTAAATATGTTGTCCAGCAAAATAGACTTCGAAATTCTTAATAGTTGTGTCCACTATTTTCAGACAAGTCCAAAAGGGCTTTAGGGATTGCGATAGCGTCCGTCAATCGAGTATTGGGCACTGTTAGGCACAGGTGATTGTTCTCAATCTAATCGAGACGGATACCTGAAACATCTAGTTTTGGACGTAGTGCAAACAAACCATAAAATGTGTTCTGACTGTTATTTAAGGCATTCCGTTAGTGCCTTGAGGTCCAGAACATATTCTTTGCCCGCTTTGTGGAATTCAACGGTTTTAATGTTTAGATTAGATACTGGGCCTTTAAGAGCTTCCCCCATTCCTTTAGGTAAAACTAAAACCTTCCTATAGTTGTCTTTTAGCAACATTTCGTAGATATGTAATTGTCCTATGGCTTTGAAAATATCTTCTGCGTAGCATTGGGACTTGATCTCAAACAATACTTTCTGGCCATACCCCTCGGTTACAAGGTCTGGTCCGTATTGCCCAACCCTGCCATTTGTGTGAGGTACATCTCGATCATTCAATTCCGCTGTCAGTATCTTCCATATTTCTCCGTGGACCCGGCGTGCAACTCCACCGTTACGAGCCGAATATTCATAACTGCCAGTCAACTCCGGTCTCAGGCCACGCTCCCAGTTTAGAAGCGTTGAGGCATCAACAGCGAGTCCGTCTCTTGCAAGCTTTTTTTGCCGCACATTGGCGCATATTGCAATAAATGCGGCAATATTCTCCTGTACCACAGCAGGGTGTGCACTCAAGTTCGCAACTTTATGATAGTTCCTTTGTGAGCCATCGCTAAATGCCACATTGGTTGGCGTCCAGCCAGTGGCTGCAGAGAAATCCGACTCAGTAATTCGACTGCCTGGTATGCTCATACGTCCCTGGTGAAGAAGCCAGTTCTGCCCCTTTTCATCCCTCGCAAACACACCCTGAAGGCTGTGGTCGATACCGCTGCGTGGTTGGTTGATTTCAACGATAATGTTGCTACGAAAGTCGTGTGGCTGCTGTCCAAATGCATTCCAATTTCGCTCGGAACCTGTCTCTCTGACTGATTTTCCAAACACCCCCCAAATTCCAAGACGCTCATGCCAAAAAACTTCATTGCGACTTGTTTTACCAATAGCCTCTGCCCCCAAACGAAATGCATCCTGCCAAGTCTTTGTCATGGCATTTACATCGTTGAGTTTTTCAAGTGCTCTCATAACTTCCCCTCCTAAATTACTAATCAACGGTATACTATTATATCGATAACATTAATACAAAGTCCCTTTATGATGGAAATGCCGATGCGTTTAAGCTGATATGTACCTGCCTTACAGATTGATAGCAGGTAGTAAGTGTGACAGGCTTTAAATCATAGGCTTACAGGAAGCCTTGTTCTGGAGGATATGATGTCCCAGAAGCCCAATAACTGCACAGAATTTAACATTCCACTGGATCGGGACAGCTTCATGCAGGGTATGCTGCGCGATTTGGCGGGGGTGTTACAGGATTCCATCGGGGTTCAAGAAGCCCGTGGTTTCGTGTCCATCGTGGGCGCGCGCATGGGCGATGCCTTAAACACTGTGTATCGGGATGCATTTGGGCAAAGCCGATTGAATTCAGATCAGGTCATTGACGCGATGCTTGACCTCAAGCAGCGGATTGATGGTGACTTTTACATAGTATCACAAGATGAAACAGAAATTGTCCTGGGCAATCGGAAATGTCCCTTTGGTGAGAGTGTGCGGGGCAGGCCAGCGCTGTGTATGATGACATCCAATGTGTTTGGTCGCATCACGGCAGAAAATTTGGGGTATGCCTCCGTCGAAGTCGAAGAATCCTTCGCACAGGGCCATGATAGATGCCTGGTGCGGATTGGTCTGGACCCTCAAGCAACAACCAATCGAAAACCAGGCGGGCGTGAGTATTTTCGCATCGATGAGGGCCTGTAATGTCGGACTCTCATTCAGAGGATAGTATTCAGGGTGCGGCACGCGCCATGTGGAGTTCTATTCCAGAGCCGATCCTTCTGATCGCAGCCGACGGGCTTATTTTGCAGGCAAATGATCGTTTTGCCTCTGTTTTTGGGCATGAGGCATACGCCAATCCGCAAAAGAAGCTGACGGATATTTTTTCCAATTCAGCAGAATTTTTTCAACAGGCTTTAAGGGATTGGCTGGGCACAAGAGAACCCCTGCCTAAAGTTTTTCATAAACAAGGGCAGGATGGTTCACCGGTATCCATTCGTGCTGAAGGATGGCGGACGCACTATGATGACCGCGCCGCCGTCCTGGTGCGGTTCTATCCAGAAAATCCCAGCGTTGACCGGTTCATTGAATTGACCACGCTGGTCGATACCCTGAACAATGAATGCGCTAGGCGGGCACGGATTGAGGATGAACTGCGCAGTCTGTTGGGTCAGTTGAATGCCGTGAACAATATGCGCGACCTGATTATGGCGCAATTGAGCCATGACCTCAGGACCCCATTGAATGCGGTGCTTGGGATGTCAGAATTCATTCTGTCTGAACCTTATGGGAAGATGAATCCACGCTATAACGAATATATTCATGACATTAAGTTCAGTGGGGAAATTCTGCTGGAACAGGTGAATTCAGTTTTGTCGATGACCGATGACATGGATTTTCTGGATCGAACCAAGGACCTTTTGGTTGATTTGTCAGACTGTCTGGATAGTTGTCATCGCATTGCATCCCCAATCGCCCAGCGCCGCGGCATCGATTTGTTGGTGCCCCAGAATGTTCGTACCCCCCGAATTCGGGCGGAAAGAACATTGGTAAAGCAAATTTTGATGAACCTGATTGGTAATGCCACGAAGCATATTAATGAAGGCGGACATATTAAGGTTAATGTCGATTGGCAAATGGGCTCAGACCTGAATGTCAGTGTGATCGATGATGGTCCGGGGATCGATCCAGACAAGCTTGAAAATCTTTTGCACTCCAATTCACGGGATGCTTACTCAACCAGCAAGACAGGTTTTGGTTTGGGATTGTATCTTACCAATCGCTCCGCCGAGGCAATTGGGGCCCGGATCTCAATTGACAGCGTGCCGGGTCGGGGGACAATTGCCACAATGACATTTCCCGCTGCTATGCTGGACATGTCCACCTTATAGCATTTCAGGGCGCACGCGTGATGTTCTAGCCGCTGAGCTGTGACGGGCGCTGCTGTGCACCCAGTTGCTGGCTTTGTTGGAATGCCTGCGCCGCGAACAGACTGCGGGATGCCCTGTCATCATCGGGGGCGGTTGGATCAGGGGCCTGATTTTGGTCGTTGTTGGCGGATTCCGCGCGATCTTCCTGTTCCTGACGGGCCAATTCAGCGCGGGCCTGATTGATCTGTTGCTGTGCCAGGGCGGCGACCTGCTGATCCTGGGCAGAGGGGCTTTCCGGTGCCAATGCGGCGCGGCGGACCTGTTGCGCCTTTTCTATTGTTGCTTCGGGATCGCCAGGGATCGGGCTTGCAGCGATACTGACTTCTCCATCGACCGCATACTGAACGCCATCGGGGCCGGTTTCATACTGATACCGGGGGGCGCTTGCATATTGTCCCCCAATGGCAGCATGGGCCTGTTCATGGCGGCGCACTTCGGCGTCGCGCTGCTTCAGATCCGCGACCTCCTCTTCCTCTTCTGGCGTCAGGCCATCAGAGCCTTCCTCATCCTGAGCGGCGGCATCTTCGGCTTCATCTTGCGGTGGCGTGGCCTCTTCCGCCTGTTCTGAAGAGGCGGGCGGGGGCGGCGCGAAAAGGGGCGGCAGCGCGTTCGCATTGGCCAGGGCTGTTGGATCATTGTCCGTGTTTTGGGGGGCCGTGCTTTGGGGTGAATTTGCGGTATTTGCCTGCAAAACACTCACGGCTTCCGGGCTCAAAGGTGTCTGACCAGACACAAAGCCGCTTGCGCGTTGACCGTCGCGAATGGGTTGGGTCTGGGTCGAAAGGGACGCAACGGAACCCTGAGCCTGTACCGGGGCGACGGCAGGGCTTTGTTGTGGGGCGACAATCGCGGTGCTGACGGACTGTATCTGCATAAACCAGTATCGACAGACTCTGAAAGGCAACCTTTCTGCATGCGAGCCTGTTGTGCCTGGCACCGCGCGGAAAGGTGGCCCTTGTTCGGTCCAATGTCGTCCAATTAACGCATTTCTTGCTGAAAATTGGCAGGTTTCCGGGAGGCTTCTGCCCCGTTCAGCTTTCAGGATATCGGTATTCTGGAAAAAACGCCATAGCCATGAAATTTATAAAATCGTAGCATTGTGTTAAATATATTGAATCACATAATTATAATGTATATATTATTATTTAACATGGAGAAACCGTATGAAATCGCACCATAATTCGCCATCTCATTCGCATCAATCCGCGATAGATACCTTAACCGGCCTTTCCGACCTGCCATTATTAAGCAAGGCGCTGGAGGAAGTGTTTGTCGGGCGCGCCTGTGTGGTATCGGCCTTTGGTGCGGAATCTGCGCTGGTCCTGGATCTTGTTGCGCGGGTGGATCGCCACACGCCGATCCTGTTCATTGATACAGGCAAGCATTTTCAGGAAACATTGGATTACAGGGATTTACTGATTGATCGCTTTCGATTGACCGATGTCCGGTCCATTGGCCCGGCGACGGATCGGACGATCGGGGACCCGACCGGCGATCTGCACAAATCAGATACGGATGCGTGCTGTGATATTCGCAAAGTGCGCCCATTGGATCAGGCCCTAAGTCAGTTTGACTGCTGGGTCACGGGGCGCAAGAGGTTCCAGGGCGGGTCGCGCACTTTGTTACCAACTGCGGAAGCGGATGGGCCGAACCGGGTAAAGCTGAACCCGCTGGCAGATTGGACCCCGGATCAGATCGATGGATATTTTGAAAATTATGCCCTGCCGCGCCATCCCCTATGGTTGAACGGCTATCGCTCCATCGGGTGCGGGCCATGCACGTCAGCCCCCAGACCTGGGGAGGATGCGCGGGCGGGTCGCTGGGCCGGATTGGGTAAGACAGAATGCGGTATTCACCGCTATGGTGGACAGGCAGCCTGAACGAATGCAGCCTGAACGAATGCAGCCTGAAATTGGCGACCGGTTTCAGGGATGCGCCAGGTCTGCAAACTCCGCCAGTACCCGCTCATAAATAGGGCGTTTGAACGGCACGATCAGGTCAGGAAGGGCCTGGATATCGACCCACCGCCATTCGCCGAATTCCGGCTTGTGACTGGTCAGGTCGATGTCCTCATCCGTGCCCAGGAAGCGCAGTGCAAACCACCGCTGGGTCTGACCGCGATATTTCCCCTTCCAGATTCGGCGCGACAGGCCCGCGGGCAAATCATAGGGATACCAGGTCGCACTTTCCGCCAGAACCGTGGCCTTATTGGTTCCAATCTCTTCCTGAAGTTCCCGTAAGGCGGCGTCCAGGGGTGTTTCTCCATCATCAATACCGCCCTGGGGCATTTGCCAATGATCGCCGGGCACATCGATCCGATTGCCAATAAAGACTTCTCCCTTGTTGTTAAACAGCATCAGCCCGACGCAGGGCCGATAGGGGCGTGGATCATCCCTGAACGGATCGACGGAATCCGTAATGGCCACGGGCCCGGTGCGTGTTGGCACATCCCCATCATCAGTGTCAGTCATTTCTACTCCCAACTGGTCGGCCCTTTTCTGGGGCCGTTATTATATATTTGGCAAGGTATTATCCGCCACCGGTATCCCGGTGTCTGCGAAAACGGTTCAGCCTTCGCGAATGCGGGCGGTAATGATACCGGAAAGTGGCGTTAGTACCATGCCCTTGCCACTTAATTCTCTGCTCCAACGCTTAACGCGTTGTAAAATCATAGGAAATGGCTTGATGCTGACAACGGCTGTCTTCTGGGTTTTGGCCAACAGCTCCAACTGGGTCAGTTGCTCCAGAACGCCGCCGCGTGATTGGGTGGCGTCAATCATCATATCGGCGGTAGCATGCGGCATTCCGACGGATTGGGCGACTTCCGGTGCGACGCTGGTGGCATTGTCCAGCGTGTCAAAATAGATCAGCCCCCGTTTGGAGATGTCTTCCATTACAGGTTCCAGCGCCGCCCGGCTGGAGGTAAATCCAGATCCCTGATAATTCACCAGCCCAATATATCCGCTCCCCTCACTCATGACGCGCTGCAGGTTCAGAATGTTCTGGGCCGGTTCGACGCCGGTCATCAGGGACAATAGGCCCGCATCGCTGCGGGGGAAGTCCCGGGGCTCCATCGGCAGGCCCACCATGACTTCATGACCGGCATTGCGGGCCTGGGCGATCCAGTCCTTCAAATTCGGGGCATAGGGGGAGAAGGACAGGGTGATCGCGCCGGGCAGGGCGATTGCGGCCTCCGTCGCTTGCACAGACAGGCCCAGATTGATCACAACGATGGCGATCCGGGGGCGGGTTTCCAGGCTGCTGGACGGGCGGGCATAGACTTTCCAGGGAACCCGTCCATCCGCCCCCGCCGTGGGCACTTCACCAACCGACGCAATTTCTTCAATCAGGCCGGGATCGGGATAGGCGGCCAGATTGCCGGCATAAGGGTCCGGGCCATCATTTGCCAGGGGCGGTTCATCTGCATCAGAGGCGGCGTCGGTCATTGCCGTATCTGTGGGCTGTTCCATTTGTTCGGCTATTGCAGGTTCGCTGTGTGCCTCGACCGGGGCATCGGCAGTATCTTCGCCTGGTGCATCAACGGGTTCAGCGGTAGTCGCCGTGCTGCTATCCTGTCCGGTCTCGCCTCTTTCATCAACGAATTGGAACTCCGAAATCTCCGCACGGGGGATATTGGCTTCCATCTCCGCCTCAATCGCGGGGCCTTTGATCAGCAGATAGGCAGCAATTCCGATACCAGTCATCAGGAAAAGGCCATAGGCGGCGAAAACGGGCAGAACATGCGCCTTGCGCTGAAAAAACGTTGGGCGCAGATGTTCCGGGATATCTTCGTAAGGGTCTGGCGCGGGACCTGTCGTGCCTTTTCCGCTGCCCCCCAGCTTGCCAGGAAGCATCGATTTCACGGTTGCGCCAAGGCCTTTGACCTTGCCCATCAAACCGGAAAAATTGAGCTTTGGCATTGCAAGCTTCATAGCGCCTTTGGCAGATTCTAGCGCGAGGCTGATTAACGCCGCGCAGCAGGCACCTGCATCACTCCCCCGTCAGAGTTAATTCTAACTTTCTGATTTTGCGATCTTACCGCCTAAAATCAACCCGTTGACTGTGCCTTGATTTGCATCGTCATTCAAGCGGCCCCGGTATCTGGGAAACTGGGTATGGGACAACAAAAGAACCGGGGCCAAATTCGGTATTTGGCCCCGGTTTTATCTCTCGTTATGAAATCAGCGCAGCTGTTAATTCGCGGCCTGTCCGCGATACAGGCCAATACCACGGATCAGGTCCAAGGCGCGGGCCAATTGATAGTCTTCAATTGCCGTATCGGTGGCGACATTTTCCGTGGGGACGGCCCCTTCGACTTCATTTTTCAAGGATCCGGCTAGGTCTTTCTCGCTGCGTTGTGGCGTCGCTTCGATCACCTCGACCCGCGCGCGTTCTACGGTGATGTCCGGCGTGATCCCCAGTTGCTGGATCGATTTGCCGCTGGGCGTATAGAACCGTTGGGTTGTCAGCTTGATTGCAGAGCCATTGCGGCTTAACGGCGTTATGGTCTGGACCGAGCCTTTGCCAAAGGTCTGTGTGCCCAACAGGATGGCACGATGCTGGTCTTGCAGGGCGCCCGCAACGATTTCCGCCGCACTGGCCGATCCCCCGTTGATCAGCACGACAATGGGCATGCCATTGGTCAAATCCCCGGGCGTCGCCTGAAAGCGCTGAATGTTTTCCGTCGTGCGGCCACGGGTGGAGACGATCTCCCCCTTTTCCAGGAAGCTGTCAGAGACGGAGACACCCTGATTAAGCAATCCGCCCGGATTGTTGCGCAGATCCAGAACATAGCCCAGCAAGGCCTCGCCTGCCTCGTCCTGGATCGACTCAATTGCTTTTTCCAGACCGGACTGTGTCTGACCGGAGAAGCTGGTGATCCGGATATAGCCGATATTGTTTTCGACCCGGCTGCGGACCGATTGAACCTGAATCTTGTCGCGAACCAGGGTCACCTCAAACGGTTCGGCGACACCTTCACGAATGATGGTCAGCACAATGTCAGCACCGACAGGACCGCGCATAATTTCCACGGCTTCGTTCAGCGTCTTGCCTTTGACATTCTCGCCATCCAGCTTGGATATCAGGTCGCCCGCTTCGATCCCGGCGCGGGCAGCAGGCGTGTCATCAATCGGGCTGACCACTCTGACCAGCCCGCTTTCATCCATGTTTACCTCGATCCCCAGGCCGCCAAACTCCCCCTTTGTATGGGTTTGCAGGGCTTCAAAGGATTCTGAATTCATATAGGTCGAATGGGGGTCCAGGCTGCTCATCATGCCTTCAATGGCGGCTTCGATCAGTTCCTTGTCACTGACCTGTTCGACATAATCCTCGCGGGCGCGATTGAAGACTTCTCCAAACAGGTCCAACAGTTCGAACGTATCTGGTGCCTCGGCCTCATTGTTTTCTTGCGCCTGGGCAAGGCCCGGTGGGACTGCCAAAAAGGCGATGCCCAAGCCACCCAGCATGGCGCCCGTTAAGAAAAGACGCCGCAGGGACCGTGCCCCGGAGCCAGCCCCGCCCTGATTAGAGGGGAGGGGAGAGTTTTGTTCGCGCACGATCATCCGTTCATCCTAATGCTGCCAGCTGTGATCCAACGGAGCGGATTGACCGGGTGGCCGCCGCGCCGTAATTCCATATAGAGTTGCGGATGGTTTCCGCCACTAGTTTTTGTCCCGACGGCGCTCTCAGTGATTGTACTGTATTCCTGTGGCATTATGCCAATCGGTTCGCCCGCCAGAACCCAATTGCCCGTCGCGACGTCAATCCGCTGAAAACCTGCAAGTACTGTATGGTATCCGCCGTCATGTTCAATGATCAAGACTTGCCCCAAGTCCCGAAATGGACCCGCAAAGGCAATTTTTCCATCAAATGGGGACAAAACACTGGCCCCAGCCCGGGTTGCTACCACGATTCCTTTTGATGTCTGGCCAAAAGTTGTTTCTTGCCCATATTGAACAATCAGGAAGCCAACGGCGGGTGCGGTAACCACGCCCTCGTCCGGGAAGGGGCGAATGCCGTCGGGTTTGCGCGTCGGCAAGCGGGCAAGTGCCGCCAATTGGGCTGCCTCTGCGTCTCTTGCAAGCGGTTCTGGCGGGGGGGCATCGGGGGTTGGCAAAGACACTGTCGCTTGGCTTTCCGCCTGCGCTTCCGCCTTTTTGCGGGCCTCTTCTTCAGCCTGCATTTGGGCCGCTTCTTGGGCTTCGCTGGCCTTGCGTTCGGATTCCAGGGCGGCCATCAATTCTCTCAGCGACGCCGATTCTTCTGTCAATTTGCGCAGTCGCTCGTTGGTGTTGCGCGACGCTTGAGACGTTTCTTCGTACAGTGCCCGCTTTTTCTCCAGCAGGGATTCAATTGTCGCACGGTCCTGTATCAGGGACTGATCTTCCTGGTTCAGGCGTTCAAGTTTGTCGTTCAAATCCTTCTGCACGGCGCTCAGGGCTGCAAGATCCTCTCTCAATACAGACGCCCGTTGGCCGATGACAGGAATTGCCGCGCGCAACAGAATGGAGCCCCGAACCGCCTCCAAAGGATCGCCCGGATACAGAAAGAAGGCGCGGGGCGCATCTTCGGACAAACCGGTCAGGGCGCTTAACGTGCCGGTCAATTGTCGATGCCGTTCCGCCAGGACAGATCGTCGCTGGTCGGTTTCGGCGCGCAATTCTTCGATTTGCAGTTCCAGATTGGAAATCAAGGCTTCGCGGGACTGGGTGTCCTTGGCTACCGTGACCAATTGCACCCTCAATGCCTCTAACTCTTGGGAAAGCTGTCGTGCCTTGATTTCCAGGGCACGGCTGCGTTCCTGTTCAGCCTTTAATTCCGTCTCAACCCGTTTGGCCTCTTCCGACGGGGGCGTCGTCTGGGCCAGTCCATGATGACCGGGCAGGCCAATGCAGACAATGATCGCCAGTGCCAGCCCGACAGGGCGGAAAAGTGAAGAGGTAATGGGCCTATTCAGCGGCATGGCGGGCTGCGCGCTGCAGCAGGGTATGTCCGGTCATCGCCTTGGGCTGTGGCAGGCGCATCAAATCCAGCACAGTCGGTGCGACATCGGCCAGGCGTCCATTGTTCAGGCCCGACACTTCTTCAGCGGGGGCACCGACCAGAATGAGCGGCACCTGGCTGAGTGTGTGGGACGTATGGGCAATGCCGGTATCGGGGTTGACCATCATATCCGCGTTTCCATGGTCAGCCGTGATCAGCATTCGGCCGCCCTGTTTAAGTATTGCGGCTTCCAGGCGACCAAGGCAGCCATCAATGGTTTCGACAGCTTTGACCGCAGCGTCAAAGATCCCAGTATGGCCAACCATGTCGGTATTGGCGTAATTCACAACGATCAGGTCATAGCGACCGCTGTCAATCGCTTCCACCAATTTGTCAGTGACTTCTGCGGCCGACATTTCCGGTTTCAGGTCATATGTCGCAACATCGGGGGAGGGGACCAGGATGCGATCCTCCCCCTCAAAGACCGTTTCGCGCCCACCATTCAGGAAGAATGTCACATGGGCATATTTTTCGGTTTCGGCGATGCGCAACTGCTTCCCGCCTGCCTGGGCTATGACATCGCCCAGGACATCGCTCAGCACCTCTGCCGGGAACAGGGTTTCCATAAAGGCATTATGCGCGTCTGAATATTCAACCATACCCAAAGCGGCGGCAAAGGTTGGTTGCACCAATCCTGGGATTCCCTTGAATTCGGGGTCCAGCAGGGCGGACAGAATTTCCCGCGCACGGTCGGCCCGAAAGGATGTCATCAGCAGGCCATCGCCATCCTTCACGCCCTGATAGCCATCCAGCACGATGGGTTCCAGAAATTCATCTGAAACGTCCTTGTCATAGGAGGCCTGAATGGCGGAAATCGGATCCGTCGCCGCAACGCCTTTACCGTCAACGATAAGGTCAAATGCCTTGCGAATGCGGTCCCATCGATTGTCGCGATCCATCGCCCAATACCGCCCGCATAAGGTTGCGATCGGAACATCCGGGGCGGCGGACTGAAATGCTTTCACATAGTCTTGCGCGCTGCGCGGGGGTGTATCGCGCCCGTCCAAAAATCCATGAATGGCGACAGGAATACCTTCGGCGCGCAGATGCTGCGCCAGGGTCGCCATGTGATCCTGATGGCTGTGAACACCACCCGGCGAAATCAGGCCCAGCAAATGCGCTGTGCCGCCGGTCTCCTTCAAGCGCTGCACAAAGTCCTTCAGCTTGGGAGATTGCCCAAGGGTGCCATCGGCGATGGCCTGATCAATTCGGGGCAAGTCCTGCAGGACAACACGTCCCGCCCCCAGATTCATATGCCCCACCTCTGAATTACCCATCTGGCCGCTGGGTAGGCCTACAAAAGTTTCAGACGCTTCTAGTACCGCAAAGGGATTCGATGTCTTCAATCGATCCATAACCGGGGTCTTGGCCGCGACGATGGCGTTGTCATCGATTGAGGCGCGTTCGCCCCACCCGTCTAGAATGCAAAGTAATACTGGTTTAGAACTTGAAGTGTTGGTAGTCATTGACCTAACGCGCTATGTTGTATCTGGGAATGCGTTATTTGTCAGAATGAGATATACTGATTCTGATGGGAGGGTTTTATCGCAGTCCGGGCCTAGATAAAAGCCCAAGGATGCGTTGGTTTAATTGGTGGGAAAAGGAACGTGTATGCCTAAAGAAAAAACAGTAGTTCCAATCGACCCGACCCTGCGTGCGCCAGCCTTAGCTTTGCGTGTGTTTGAGAAGGAAATTGAGAAACTATTAAATGGGATAGGGACGCCGCTTGCCAGGCAAGATGCGGTTCAACTTTCAGGTATTCAGAGCTATACGATCCTCCTGTTTCTGGAGGATTATGCATCATCTGATCTGACGGAGAAGCAATTCGCGGCGCTGTTGGCCCGACATGAAGTCGATACGCCCGGAAATATCAGAATTTTTCCGAATCTTAGCCAGTCTGCCCTGTTTGAAATCTTCGGAAATATCGGTGTTTCGCGAGAAACAATCCGCCGCCTGCTGATCCTGATGGCCCAATACGGTCTGGTGGATCGGGTAAGCAAGGGGCCACCTTTTCCGGATCAATTGGCAATTTCTAAGGTGGGCACCAAGTTGCTGTCGCGCGTTGCCAAGAAGCTGACGAAGGATATGTCAAAAGAGAAGGCGTTTGCCTATCTCTAGGTGCCTATCTCTCGGGGGGTCGGAACAGTCTATAGTTCAAGCTTCATGAACGGACCAACATGGCGAAAGCCCTGCCGTTCATAGAAGGCTTGGGTTCGGCTCCATTCCTCACCATCGGGGCTGTTGACTTCCAACAGCTTCCAGCCACGGCTTTTGCCAATCTGCCGGGCTTCTTGAATCAGGCGATCCCCGATCCCTGCTGACCGCGCATCGGGGACGACGTATAATTCCATAATGATGCCCAGACGCCCCTCTGCATAAATCGCGACGGCTTCGGTCAGCGTCATGACGCCGACCGGGCGGCGCTCCATATCAAAGGCCAACAGGGCGCTGAACTGATTGTCTTCTTCCAGCAATTGGCGACAGACGGCGTGAATGCGCTCATCATCCGGTGCACCATGCCAGGCACCGATTTCATGCAGCAGACGGTGGACCATGATTGCGACCAGATCGGCATCATTCTCTCCGGCCCGCACGATTTCCAGGGGTCCTGTTTCCATCCGTTCCACCTCTTTCACTGCCACTTTGATGCGGCTTTTTCATCGCCCTCGCGGGCCTCGACCCATCGGGTTTCGCCGCTGTCCAATTGTTCTGCTTTCCAGAACGGGGCTTTTGTCTTCAGCCAATCGATCAGGAAATTGCAGGCCTGAAAGGCCGCGTCGCGATGGGGGCTGGCGGCGGCGACCAGAACAATCCGGTCCCCTGGCTGCAATGCGCCATAGCGATGAATTATCAGGCTGGCCTGTAGCGGCCAGCGTTCATGGGCCTGTGCTTCAATTTCTTCCAGCATCTTTTCGGTCATGCCGGGATAATGTTCCAGGACCATACCACCGACACCAGACCCGTCATTCATGTCCCGGACCAGCCCGACAAAGCTGCACAGCCCGCCAATACTGGTATTGCCCCTGGTCAGGGCATCCAATTCATGGCCCAGATCAAAATCTTCCGATTGCACACGAACGGTCATATCTCAGCCGCCGGTAACGGGGGGGAAGAAGGCAACCTCATCATTCGCGGCAATCGGTGTTTCGCGATCCCCGAATGTCTGGTTCACGGCAATCTTAACCGCACGGGCATCCTTGAACGCTGTCGCATAGCCAGGGCCACGGGTCGCTAACCAATCGATTAATTGGCCGGCGGTTGCCACTGATTCCGGGGGATCAATCTGTTCTTCTCCTGTGCCGATCTTTTGGCGCAGCCAGGCGAAATATAGGATTTTCATTCAAAACACCTCCGCGAAGGACAGGAAATCTACGGCCGTCCCAGACTCTAGATAGGTATCATCTTCGGGCAATTCCACAAATCCATCTGCCCCGACCAGGGACGATAGAACGCCAGCCCCGCTGCGGCCATGCTTAATGGCCCGGGGCAGGCCCGTATTCTGGTCAACCCCATCCAACCGCACCCGCACGAATTCCCGCCGTCCCGTTTTTTTCTTATAGTCGAAATCTGCACAGACCCGGAACCGGGGAAGGGCGGTGACGGTAAGGCCCGCCAGGGTCATCAGGACAGGTCGGGCCAATGTGGCAAATGTCGTCAGCGCCGCAACCGGATTTCCCGGCAGGCCGATCACCGCGCAAGGGGGGCCGTCTTCCTGGCGGATCAGACCCATACCGATCGGGCGACCGGGCTTGATGGCGACACGCCAGAAATTCAGACTGCCCAAGGCTTCGACGGCGGCGCGGACGTGATCTTCTTCGCCCATCGACATGCCGCCCGTGGTGACAATGGCGGCGTGGCGTGTTGCGGCCTGGGACAATGTGCGGCGGATCACGGCGGCATCGTCTGGTAATATGCCCAGATCTTCAACCGCACAGCCCAAGGCCTGCAAGGCAGCCCCAATCGTATAGCGATTGGAATCGTAAAGCGTGCCGTTGGGGATTGGATTTCCCGGTTGGCGGATTTCATCGCCTGTCGAAAACAAGGCAACGGACAGGGGCGCGAATACCTGAACCTCCGCCAGGCCACAGGCGGCAATCATTCCCACTTCCTGTGGGCGCAAACGGGTTCCTTGGGTCAGGACCCGTGTGCCTGCTGCGACATCATCACCGGCAGGGCGGCAATTAGCACCCGCTTTTATCCCCGGTTTAAGGGTCACCTGTTGGCGATCCGATGAAATGATACAGTCTTCGACCATCATCACGGTATCTGGTCCTTTGCCCCCGTCTCCCAAAGGCATTGGGGCGCCGGTGAATATTTGCACCGCTTCGGCGCGTTTCTGGGGCCGTGGCAGGGGCCTGCCTGCGGCAACGCGCCCGCCAATGGGCAGGATCGTGTCGCTGTCGGGGGACAGATCCGCATGGAATACGGCAAAACCATCAACGGCGGAATTGGCATAGGGCGGGATGGGCAAGGGGGCGATGACATCCTGGGCCAAAATCCGGCCCAGAGCCTTGGATACCGGGCAGGGTTCCGGTTCTGCCACGCAAACCAGCTTTGTCAGAATATGGTCCAGCGCGGCGGCCGCCGTGATAAGCGGGCCGTCAAAGGCAAAACAATCATCGGTCAGTTGCGCCATTCGGCGTATCCCTCCTTTTCCACCTTATTGCCGGGCTGTTGGTAAGCCGTCGCTGGGGGAAATTTCCAGATTATTTGCTTAGCATATCAAAAACGCCATCCCAGTCACTGGGGGGCGGTGAGTTTTTGAGATGATCCAGCCGATTGAGAAAGACTTTGGAGGGGCCGTCCTGTGGCTCGATTTCCAGGCATTTCTGAAATGCGCTGATTGCTTCGTCGAAACTGCCCCGGCGATAGGCAGACAAACCCGCGTCAAAGCTTCGTGCCAGGCGTTGCTTTGGCTCCGGTGCGGGATCAAACACCATGGCTTCAAACACTTTCACAGGTTCACTGCGTCCCTTGACCCGCAGGGCATCGATTTCCCGGAACAGAATGCCCTTTGTCTCTTTCCGGGTTGCCTCATCGACCAACAGGCGCACGCCATAGGTCTTGCAGGCTCCCTCGATCCGGGCGGCCAGATTTACCGTATCGCCCATGATCGTGTAATTGCGATGATGCGCGGACCCGACGGTTCCGACCAGTGCTGGTCCGCTGGCGATGCCTGAATGAATATCGATGGGGTCCCCGTCTATCCTGACGCCCAGGATTTCTGGCACTTTCTTTTGGAAGGCCGCGATCAGGTTCAACTGGCGCAGGGCCGCCGTACAGGCATTCTGGGCCTGATGGGCTGCATCCACAAAGGGAGGGCCCCAATAGGCCATGATCGCATCGCCAATGAATTTGTCGATCACACCGTCGGTTTCCTGGATTGGGACGGACATATCTTCCAGATACACATTCAAAAGCGTGACCAGGGCGTCTGGTGACAGGCGCTCTGACAGGCCAGTAAAGCCCCGCATATCGGCAAACAAAACCGTCATATAGCGCCGGTCACCGCCCGGTTTGGTCATGGACGGATTGCTGATCAGGGCGTCCACAACGCGGGAATCGACGTATTTACCAAATGTGTCGGTGATACGCTCCTTGGCGCGCAATCCTTCGACCATTTCATTGAAGCCTATGGCCAGGGTTGCTGTTTCGTCGCGTGTCGTGACCGCCAGAGTGGTTTCCAGGTCGCCAGCCCCAACGCGCTTCAGCCCTTCAACCAGGCTCTTCATCGGGGTGACAATGCGCCGTGTGACTATGGCGGCAAAGGTCAGACCCAGCAGGGCCGCGATTGTGGTCAGCGCGATCATCAGGATGTTCAGGATGTTTTCCAGTTCCACAACTTTTTCAATGGCGGCCACAACATGGCTTTCCATTTGATGGCGCAGCGCATCCAACTCTCGATAAATCCGAACTTCGGATTGTGTCAGCATCTGGTCCAAAAGCGGCATGCTGTTAAAATCACTAGCGTCATGGGCGTCCAGCAGGCGGTTTATCTGTGCTTCATAGTCGCGATATTGCTGTTCAACCCCTGCCAGACTGCCAGAAACCTTGGTGGTTGCTATGGCGGCATCTTTCGACAGGTCATCCAGGTTCAGGCTGTCCAGGATCGATCGGGCCCCTGCAAATTCCTCATGTATCCCAATACTGGCCTCCCGAATGATCTGGTGGCTCTCTTTCGATGTCATATGCAGGCGATCATCTTCCATCGCCACGCGCAGGCGTTCAATGACAACCTCCCCCTCAAGCACACGGGATTCAATGTCGGCGATATGATTGCTGAGTGGCAGGAAGGTCGTTGATTGAAGTTCCAGTTCCTGGCGTACCTCGCCCACCATATAAACAGAGGCGGAAGATACCACGATCATCAACAGCACCAGACTGAGCGCGATTGAGTAAATCTTGGTCCCGATTGAATGGGTCTTCAGCACGGCGATTCTCCTCCCGATTTGGCTGCCAGTGTGGCGTTTTTCCTGACATTCAGGAAGAGGGTTTGCGATGCGTTTTTCAGGGTACGGGGTTTTTCATAAAGGCAATCACGAAATCAGTAATCGCCGGAATGTCATCTATCGACAGTATCGGTTGTATCAAACCCGTCAAAGTTTTGTCATCCGTCGCAATCGCGATGACATGATCGTCCGTGTCTGCCAACAGGGGTTTTTCATTCACGCTGCGGTGAACTTCCAGTTTCGGATGGGTTCCGAATTTCCACCCCTCCACCAAGACCAGATCGACATCGCTTAATTTGGCAACCAGATCATCCAGGCTGGGTTCTACGTCGCCGCGGTGTTCATGCATCAACGCCCAGCGGTTGGCCGATGAAATCAGAACCTCTGTCGCACCGGCATGGCGGTGCTGGTAAGAATCCTTGCCGGGCGTATCGACATCGAAATTGTGATGCGCGTGTTTGATGGTTGAAACGCGCAATCCGCGCGCGGTCAGCGCCGGGATCAATTTGGTCACCAGGGTTGTCTTGCCAGAGCCGCTATAGCCCGCGATGCCCAGAAGGCGCATGTTTGTGCATCCCCCTGCTGGTCAGTCTGTCATGTGTTTCAAACCGGCCCGCAGATAGTCAAAACCGGTGACAACCGTCAGCCCGGCTGCAAGCCAGATCAGAATTTCACCAATCAGGACGCTTGGGATTATCGCCGGGCTGGCCGTGCCAACAATCAGGAATCCCAGGGCAAAAATCTGGATGGTGGTCTTCCATTTCGCCAGGCTGGAAACCGGCATGCCGACCCGCAGCTCCGCCAGAAATTCCCGCAGGCCCGATACTGTGATTTCGCGGATCAGAATGATCAGCCCCGGCAGGATCGCCCAGCCGGACAGGCCACCCGAAGCCACCAGCATGAAGATCACGGCGGCGATCAGCAATTTGTCAGCAATCGGGTCCAGAAACCGCCCCAGCTTGGACACCTGACCCGTAGAGCGTGCAAGATATCCATCAAAGAAATCTGTGATTCCCGCAGCGGCAAACAATCCAAAGGCTGTCCAGTTAGCCCAATAAACATCGACATAAATAAATGCCGCGATCGGCACGATGGCGATGATGCGAAACAGGGTCAGTAAATTTGGCAGGTTGAACAGCATGGAACCGGCGGGTCCTTCCCGGAAATAGCGAGTAAGACTTACTACCCTTCCAGGGACTGTCGCGCAATCATAAGCAGCCAGCATTCAAACACTTACATAAAACTGTAAGGGTCGATATCGATCTGGATGCGGACACTGGTGGGGGGCTTAACCCGGTTGATCCAGTCGCTGACGGCTTTTTGAATGCTGATCTTGCGGTCTGTTTTCATCAGCAGGCGACGGCGATAGCGACCGCGCAACAGGGCCAAAGGCGGCGCAGCAGGACCCAGGACGCGCAATCCTTCTGCCTGTGGTGCGACGCGGGCCAGGTCCGCGGCGACCCGCTCCACCTGGCCCTCATCCTCTCCTGACACGATCAACGCGGCCAGTCGGCCATAGGGGGGCCAGGTCTGTTGGCGGCGCATGTCTGCCTCTGCGGCATAGAATCCATCCCGGTCATTATGGGCAATCGCTTGTAGAACCGATGCCGTGGGATTGGCGGTTTGCAGCAAGACCCGTCCGGCATGACCGGCGCGGCCCGCCCGTCCGGCGACCTGGCTTAGCATCTGAAAGGTGCGCTCTGCTGCGCGTAAATCCCCACCTGCCAGCCCCAGATCAGCATCCACCACACCTACCAGGGTCAGCAGGGGAAAGTGATAGCCCTTGGCAACGATCTGGGTCCCGATGATCAGGTTGATTTCCCCGCTGGTGATGCGATCCACAAAGGCGGCGGCGGCAAGCGGGCCTTGTAGCGTATCCGACGTGACGATTTCGATGCGCGCGTCCGGCAGCAGGGCGCTGGCCTCTTCAAACAGGCGCTCCACACCGGGGCCACAGGCAACCAGGCTGCCGGTATCTTCACAGGAGGGACAGATTTCGGGCGTTTTCATCATATAGCCGCAATGATGGCATTCCAGCCGACGGCCAAAGCGATGTTCCACCAGCCAGGCATCGCACATCGGGCATTCTATCCTGTGCCCGCAGGTGCGACACAAAGTCAGCGGTGCATAGCCCCGTCGGTTCAGGAACAGCAAGGCCTGCTCCCCCCGCGCCAGGGTTTCTTCCAGGGCATCCTGCAGCGGGGGCGATATCCATCTCTGGCGCGGCGGCGGTGTCTTGCGCAGGTCAATGATTTCTATGTCGGGCAGGCTGGCGGTGCCGTGGCGGTCGGTCAGATGCAGGCTTTGATATCGGCCTGCCTCCACATTTGCCAAAGTCTCCAGGCTGGGCGTTGCAGAGGCAAGCACGATGGGACATTCAAAGATTTGCGCCCGCAGGACGGCCATATCCCGGGCATGATAGATCACGCCTTCTTCCTGTTTGAAGGATCCGTCATGCTCCTCATCAACGACGATCAGGCCCAGATCGCGAAAGGGCAGATGCAGGGCGGACCGGGCCCCGACCATGATCCGGACGCGATCTTCTGCCACGGCGCGCCAGGTGCGGCGGCGGGTGCCGGGCGACAGGTCTGAATGCCATTCGGCTGGGCGGACGCCAAACCGGTCCTGAAATCGCTCCAACCATTGCGCGGATAGGGCGATTTCGGGCAGCAGAACCAGTACGGTCTGATCTGCTGCCAGTGCGGTTGCTATGGCTTCAAAATAAACTTCCGTTTTGCCGGACCCGGTAATGCCGTCCAGCAAGGTCACGGAGAATGTATCGGCCTTTACCGCCTGGCACAGGGCATCGGCAGCCTTTGCCTGATCTGGTGAGAGGTCCGGCCCCTTTTTGTCGGGGTCGGGGATATCGAAGTTTTCCCGATCCGGCAGGCGCAGCGGCAGCAGGCCACCGGCATCGGCCAGGCCGCGAATGACGCCGGGGGTGACGCCGGCTTCCCGCGCCAGATCACTGGCGGACAGGGCGGGGCTGTTTTGGGCAACCTGCATGACGCGGCGGCGCGCCCCGGTCAGGCGCAGGGTGTTGGGCACGGGATCGGCGGCGGTATAGACGGTGTGGACCGGCGGCGGCTCAAGGGATTTTGGGGAACTCATCGCCATGCGCAGTACGCTGCCGGGCGGGGCCAGGGTATAGGCCGCGATCCGCTCCACAAACCGGCGCGACGCATCGGGCAGGGGCGGGACGGGCAGCACGGCCTCAATTTGGCGCAGCTTCGATTCGGGCACACCGTCTGGATCGGGCGGGTCATCCCAGACAATCCCGATGATGCGACGGCCGCCCAAGGGGACCTCGACAAAGTCGCCAAAGTCCAAGGACATCCCGTCTGGAACGCCATAGTCATAGCCCCCCGCCAATGGCAGTGGTAATAGGACCTTGACCCGACGGGCGGGAGGGAACAAAGACTGGGTTTCAGGCAGCGTGTTCTGGCTCATACCGTCCCATCCTGTATGAATAGGATGTTTGATCCAAGACGCTTAGGAAAGCGGTTTACATCCGCGAATCGGGGCATCATCCCCACAGATATAGGGCTCCATCGCCGCCCCGACAGAGCGGGCAGCAGGCGATGGGATCGGAGCGAGGCGAGCATGAAATTTTTCATCGATACGGCAGACATTGCAGAGATTCGCGATTTGGCCTCAACAGGTTTGGTGGATGGGGTGACAACCAACCCGTCCCTGATCGCTAAAAGTGGGCGTAATTTCCTGGAAGTGGTAGCGGAAATCTGTGAAGTCGTCGATGGCCCCGTTTCTGCGGAATGCGTCGCGCTGGATTTCGAAACCATGCTGAAGGAAGGCCGCAAGCTGTCCAAGATCGCCGATAACATTGCGGTCAAGGTGCCCTTGACGGAGGCCGGGCTGAAGACCTGCAAGGCGCTGAGTGATGACGGCATTATGGTCAATGTCACGCTGTGTTTCTCCGCCGCCCAGGCGTTGCTGGCGGCAAAGGCGGGGGCGACATTCATCTCCCCCTTCGTTGGCCGGTTGGATGATATCGGTCAGGACGGTATGGACCTGATCGCCGATGTGGTCACGATTTATGAGAATTACGATTTCGCCACCGAAGTCCTGGTCGCCTCCATTCGCCATCCCGTGCATGTGGTTCAGGCGGCAAAGATGGGGGCTGGCGTTGCTACGCTGCCACCGAAAGTACTGCGCCAATTGTTCGGGCATCCGCTGACCGATAAGGGTCTGGAAGGCTTTATGAAAGACTGGGCAGCGACCGGCCAAAGCATTCTGTAAGGGTTATCCAGGCCCCGCATCCCCGGGGCCCTGTGTCGAAGGAGGTCTGAAAGTATGAAAGCGTCTCCCGGCAGTCAGTCTGTCCCGGTGTCGATCGAAGCGAAGGATGTTGTCTCCTTCCTGCGCGACAATCCGGGTTTTTTGAATGAACATCCTGATCTGATGTCCGAACTGGACCCGCCCACACGGTCGGTGGGGAAGGGTGTTTCCGACTTCCAGAATGCCATGATCCGCCGCCTGCGGGACCGGATTGAAGAAACGACGGATGTCGCGCGGGAATTGATCGATACCAGCCGCGAAAATCTGAACAGCCAGGCGCGGGTCCATGAATGTGTGCTGCGTCTGCTGGCGGCGAATTCCTTCGAACAATTGATCAATCTGATCCAGACCGATGTTGCGGTCGTGCTGGATATGGATGTCGTTGCCCTGGCCGTGGAATCCGAAAATGCGGAAGATTTCCCGGTGCGCAGTGTGACACTGGTGCCGCCGGGCTTCGTCAATCGCCTGATGGGGCCGGATAAGGAAATGCTGTTGCGGGCGCATATTTCCGGCGACCCGGATCTGTTTGATGGGGCTGCAACGCTGGTGCAAAGCGATGCTTTGGTGCGGCTGCACATTTCATCGGCTTCCCCAGCGGCGCTGTTGGCGTTCGGGCATCGGGATCCAGAGAAATTTCATCCCGGTCAGGCGACGGAGCTGATCTGCTTCCTGTCTGCGGTTCTGGCGCAGTTGGTTCGAATCTGGCTAAACTTGCCGGAATAGGTAGGGTCAGACCGGTCCGACCGACATATTTGGTGGGGTCATGCCAGAAGATCGCTTTGATCTGTCCAATCATCCCGTTGCCGGTGATGGTGCGGTGGCAAGTGCTTTCCGCGCCTTTCTGGCCTGGTTGGCGGATGAAAAGCGCTATAGCCCGAAAACGGTCATCGCCTATCAGCGGGATTTGTCTGATTTTCTGATGTTTCTGTCGGATCATCTGGGCGAACCGCCGACGCTGGACGATCTGTCAAATTTGCAATTGCTGGATTTCCGCGCCTGGCTGACATCTTTGGCGCGGGCAGATATTAAGGACGTGTCGCGGGCGCGCAAGCTGTCGGCCCTGCGCAGCTTCTTTCACTATCTGCGTAAGCGCAAGCTGGCTGAAAATGATCGCATCAGCCTGATCAAATCCCCGAAACTGCCCCATTCCATCCCAAAGCCGCTGACAGTGCCGGATGCGCAATTATTGCTGGAATCGGCGGGGGATCACGAAAACCAGCCCTGGTTGGCGAAACGGAACATCGCCTTGCTGACCCTGCTGTATGGCTGTGGCTTGCGCATTGCAGAAGCCCTGTCCCTGCGGGAACGGGATGCCCCGACAACCGATTCCATGAAAGTGTTGGGCAAGGGGAATAAGGAACGCTTTGTCCCGGTCCTTCCCGTTGTTCGGGAGGCGATTGCGGATTACCTGGCGATCAGCCCCTATGCGGGTGAACCAAATGGTCCCTTGTTCCGGGGGGTGCGGGGCGGTGTGTTAAATCAGGATTCCGCGCGAAAGCCCATTCGGTTGCTGCGTGTTGCGCTGGGCCTGCCGGATACGGCCACACCGCATGCCTTGCGGCACAGTTTTGCCACCCATCTTTTGTCCGCAGGGGGCGATTTGCGGGCCATACAGGAACTTCTGGGCCATGCTTCGTTGAGCACCACACAGCGCTATACACAGGTTGATACCGCCCGTTTAATGGCCGAATACGCAAAGGCGCATCCCAGGGCACGCTAAACTGTGTCGAGGTCATTTACAGGTCCGGTACCCCTTGGTATACCCATCTCGCGTAACCGAATGTGACGTCCGATAATGTCTTTCGATATGGGGTGACTTTTAAGAGAGACAGGGGAATTCGCGTTCGGTAATTCATTTTTGAGAGTGGGGGAAGGCCTAGTCCAGCGAGACAAAGCCCCTCTTAGCGCGCCAGGGAAATGCTATCTCATGAAGATTCTCGCCGGCAATTCAAACAAGCCGCTTGCCGAGGCGATCACAGCCTATCTGAACGTCCCCTTAACCAAAGCTTCTATCCGACGATTTTCCGACATGGAAATCTTCGTGGAGATTTTGGAGAATGTTCGGGGCGAAGACGTTTTCGTCATTCAGTCGACGAATTATCCCACCAATGACAACCTGATGGAATTATTGGTGATGATCGATGCGCTGCGGCGCGGTTCGGCGCGGCGGGTGACAGCGGTCATTCCTTACTATGGATATGCCAGACAGGATCGAAAGACCGGCCCCCGCACGCCGATTTCGGCGAAGCTGGTCGCCAACTTGATCGAAACAGCAGGTGCAAATCGTGTCTTAACGCTTGATTTGCATGCCGGTCAGATCCAGGGCTTCTTTGAAGTGCCCACCGATAATCTCTTCGCGCTGCCGGTCCTGCATAAGGATTTGACGGAAACCCTGAAGGGTAAAGGTGAATTGATGGTCGTATCGCCTGATGTTGGCGGTGTGGTTCGGGCACGCGCCCTGGCCAAGCGGCTGGAATGCGATCTGGCGATCATTGATAAGCGCCGTGAAAAGGCCGGTGTTTCCGAAGTGATGAACATCATCGGGGAACCACGCGGCCGGACCTGTATCCTGATCGATGACATCGTCGATTCCGCAGGCACCCTGTGCAATGCGGCCCAGGCACTGATGGATGCCGGGGCAACATCTGTTCATGGCGTTGTGACCCATGGCGTTCTGTCCGGTGGGGCGGTGGCGCGGGTTGCGGCCTCTCCCATGGAACAGTTGGTGATTACCGATTCGATCCAGGCAACAGAAGCCGTCCGGGTCAGCCATAATGTGCGCCAGGTTACCATTGCGCCCCTGTTGGCGGAGGCGATTAAGCGGATTTACGAAGAAAAATCGGTTTCCAGCCTGTTCGATTAAGTGTACAAGACGCCGCTTTTCAAGGTCGACCCCGCAATTTTGGGTGTCGGCACCGAAATCTTTGGTCCTGATGGGACCCCAGCCGACACCCCTGGAGGTCGGTCGCCGAGGCGATGGCGCCTTGGTGGAGAGTATCAATTGTAAGGAGAAACAAGATGGCTGAAGCAGCGATCTTCCCCGCAAAAGTGCGGGACCGGGCAGGTAAGGGGGCAGCCCGCGCAGTCCGTCGTGAAGGACTGGTGCCAGGCGTCATTTATGGTGACGGCAAAGACCCTCAAACAATCAGCATCGACCCACGCTTGATCATGAAGCAGCTTCAGATCGGTGCGCTGTTCAACACGATCTATACGATCGATGTTGAAGGCGGGAAAAAGGAAAAGGCGCTGCCCCGTGATGTGCAGTTCCACCCAGTTTCTGATGCGCCATTGCATATTGACTTCATGCGCCTGAAGAAGGGCTCGAAGATCAACGTCAACATTCCGGTCCACTTCATCAATGAAGACAAATGCCCGGGTATCGAAGACGGTGGTGTCCTGACGGTTCAGCGCGACGAAGTCGAATTGCTGTGCCCGGTGGAAGACATTCCGCATGAAGTGATCTGCGATCTGACCGGTTACGAAATCGGCGCGACGATCCGCATTTCCATGGTTCAACTGCCGGAAGGCACCGAACCTGTTATCCAGGACCGTGACTTCGTTGTCGCGTCCATCGCTGATCCGGTGATCTCTGAAGCCGTGGACGAGGACGAAGAAGACGCAGACGCAGTTGACGGTGAAGAGGAAGAGGGTGAAGGCGATTCTGAAGAAGAGTCGGAAGAGTAATCCTCCTGCCCTTTAAGCAGAAAGGTGGCGTCCCATGCGTCTCGTTGTAGGGCTCGGCAATCCCGGACCGAAATACGAGGGGAACCGCCACAATGTTGGATTTATGGCGGTGGACGAGATTGTCCGCCGCCATTCCTTTAGTGCCTGGCGCAGTCGGTTTCAGGGTCTTGTCTCTGAAGGGGAGAGTGTAGGCGAAAAGGTACTGATCCTCAAGCCCGCCACCTTTATGAATGAAAGCGGTCGCGCGGTAGGCGAAGCGATGCGGTTTTTTAAACTGCAGCCTGCGGATGTCACCGTTATCTACGACGAATTGGATCTGGCCCCGACCAAGATTAAAATGAAACAGGGCGGCGGCAATGGCGGCCATAACGGGCTGAAATCCATTGATGCCCATATTGGTGTGGACTATTGGCGGCTGCGCATCGGTATTGGTCATCCAGGCGACAAGTCCAGGGTGATCGGTCATGTTCTGTCTGATTTTGCCAAGGCGGAACAGCCCGATTTTCAGCGCCTGTTGGAAGGAATTTCGGATCGATTTGATCTGCTGGCGGCTGGCAAGGCGTCGGACTTTATGTCGAAACTGGCAATGGACCTTAAGCCTGCCGCAGCAGAAAAGAAGCCGGTCAAGTCTGACCCGCCTGTCGTAACCCCTCCCGCAGTGAAGGCGGAACCGACGTCGGAACAACAGGGCGGTCTTGCGGCCCAAATGAAGCGCTGGTTATCCGGTGATACGAAAAAGAACTGACTGTCTTATTTTTTGAAGGAGCGTCCCTGTCATGGGTTTTAATTGCGGTATTGTCGGGCTTCCGAATGTTGGGAAATCCACCTTGTTCAACGCCTTGACCCAGACCCAGGCGGCGCAGGCGGCAAATTTCCCCTTTTGCACGATTGAACCCAATGTGGGCCGTGTCGCAGTGCCCGATCCCCGCCTGGACAAGCTGGCTGCGATTGCCAAGTCTGCCAAAATCATCCCGACCCAGTTGGAATTTGTTGATATTGCAGGCCTTGTTAAGGGCGCGTCCAAAGGCGAAGGGCTGGGGAACAAATTCCTGGGCACGATCCGCGAAGTGGATGCGATCTGTCATGTTCTGCGCTGTTTCGACAGTGGTGACATCACCCATGTGGAAGGCTCTGTCGATCCGATCCGTGATGCGGAAATCGTGGAGACGGAATTGATGCTGTCGGATATGGAAAGCCTGGAACGCCGCATTGTGCCGCTGGAAAAGAAGGCAAAATCCGGCGACAAGGATGCAAAGGCGGATGTGGACCTGATGTCCAAGGCACTGGAGCTGTTGCGCGATGGCAAGCCGGCGCGTCTGGCTGACCTGAGCAAGGACGAGGTCGTGCCGTTTAAGCGCCTGAACCTGATCACGTCCAAACCTGTTGTCTATATTTGTAATGTCGAAGAAGACAATGCCGCGACGGGCAATGCCCATTCCGCAAAGGTCTTTGAGAAAGCAGCGGCGGAGAAGGCCCAGGCCGTGGTGATTTCTGCGGCAATTGAAGCAGAGGTCGCACAGTTGGAAACCGACGAAGAACGCAAGGAATTCCTCGATTCACTGGGCCTGGAAGAAACCGGTCTGACCCAGGTTATTCGCGCGGGCTATGCGCTGTTGGATCAGATCACCTTCTTCACCATCGGCCCGAAAGAGGCGCGCGCCTGGACGGTGTTCCGGGGCGCTAAAGGACCCCAGGCCGCCGGGGCGATCCATACGGATTTTGAGCGGGGATTCATTGCGGCCGAAACTATCGCCTATGACGATTACATCGCTGTAGGCGGCGAACAAGGCGCAAAGGAAACCGGCAAACTACGCCTGGAAGGCCGCGATTACCTGGTCCAGGACGGCGACGTCTTCCATTTCCGCTTCAATGTCTAACTGCCAACCCCTATTGGTGCCAACAATGCGGGGCGGGATTGAAACCAGTCCCGAATGAAGTCGATCAGCAGCCGGTTCTTTAGGGGCAGATGCCCCTGATAGGGATAGACGATATAGATCGGGCTGGTTGGCGTTTTGTAATCTGTCAGGGCCAGTTCCAGCCGACCCTTTTGCAGTTCAGGCTCCAGAATATAGCGGGGCAGCAAGGCGACACCCAAACCAGATATCGCCGCATCGCGGATCAGGGGATAATGGTTCAGGCGGATCGGACCGGTGACCTTCACCGCGATGGGGTCCGCATCGGCATAAAAGATCCATTCGCCCAGCTTGTGCAGGTGAAAATTCAGGATACAGGGATGGTCTGCCAAATCTAAAGGTGTGCGGGGTTTTGAGCGGGTTTCCCAATAGCGCGGTGCGGCGCAGATATGTTCTGAAAACTGACCAATGGGCAGCGCAACCTGATCTGGATCCTCCGTCAGGCCCTTTCGGATTGCGATATCCAGTTTGGCAGACTTCATGTCCTGAAACTTGTTTTCCATCTCTAATTCAATGGTGATTCCAGGATGGATGGTCTGGAACTGGGTTAAGATCTCATGCAGGAAGACCTCCCCGAAGGAGATGGGAACGGTCATGCGCACCAGACCTTCTGGCCGCGTGTGAAGGGCGGAGACATCTTCAAATGCCGTTTGCACCGTGCCGATGATGCGCTGGCAATACGGCAGGAACCGGGCTCCCGCCTCAGTCAATTCAATGCGCCGGGTGGAGCGAAACAGCAATTGCGCCCCCAAAGCTTCCTCCAGCCGTTTCACATGCTGACTGATCAGGCCTTTTGACAGAGTCAGCTTTCGGGCGGCTGCTGTAAATCCACCCTGTTCTGCAACCGCGGCAAAACTTAACATTTCCATGACATAGTGCGTCATTGTTTACACCATTAAACAATAAGTTCTGAATATACCACCTTATCAGACCAAGCATGGCATGCCCATATATTCCTTATCAAACACGCATTGTAAGGATACGGACATTATGAAGATATTGATCGTTGGTGCCTCTGGCACTTTGGGTAAGGCTGCTGCTGAGGAGTTGGGAGCCCGTCACGATATCATTCGCGCGTCGCGCAGCGGGTTGGATATCGCCATCGACATTGGGGATGCGGCCAGTATTGAGGCGGCGTATAAAAAACTGGGTACAGTCGATGCTGTTATCTCTGCTGTGGGTAATGTCCATTTCGGTGATCTGGCCGACATGGATGAGGAGAAATATCGCATCGGTATCGACAACAAGCTGATGGGTCAGGTCAATCTGGTGCTGATCGGCAGGCATTATGTCAGCGACACAGCCTCCTTCACCTTGACCACAGGGATACTCAGCAAGGATCCGATCCGCTATGGCAGTTCGGCGTCCATGGTCAATGGGGCGGTGGATGCCTTTGTTCGGGCAGCCGCCATTGAAATGCCCGCCAAACAGCGGATCAATTCTGTTAGTCCCGGCGTGATCCTGGAATCAATGGAAGGCTATGGACCTTACTTCCGGGGCCATAATCCGGTTCCCGCCGCCCGCGCCGCGCTGGGCTATGCCAAAAGCGTTGAAGGGCTGCAGACCGGTCAGGTCTTTGAGATCTTTTAGAGCAAATCCCGAGCAAACGGGATCGTTTGCGACGACGTATTTTCTGAAAAAAGAAATGGTTAGAGTAT
>TARA_R100001143_G_scaffold63605_1_pt1 | contig 95382 bp, 73 predicted proteins | sample TARA_R100001143 | Tara Oceans TARA_R100001143 (sample SAMEA2621300) | marine metagenome | biome: marine biome (ENVO:00000447); feature: mesopelagic zone (ENVO:00000213); material: "saline water (ENVO:00002010), including plankton (ENVO:xxxxxxxx)" | depth 800 m | reverse complement strand
TCGAATCGAAAGGGAAGCCTTGACTTTATACATAGAAGGATGACACCTTGGCGGTGGTTGCAGTGAACTTTTTCAAATTGTGTCATTTGTTCTTTTGAATGATATTCTCTTTTAACTATCAGCTATCAGCTATCAGCTATTCGTCTTCAGTCTACTCTTCGTATCACCCTTCGACTTTGCTCAGGGCATGCTTTTCACTTCTCAGATCTCACTTCTCCCTGCTCTACGAAGCTTCAGCGTAGTAGAGACTTCTCATCCTGAGGGATCGGGATAGTCGCTGTCGCTCCAACTTTTCACATCTTTACATTTATAAGATAGCTTCAGCATCCGAATTGTTTATATTTCAAAATTAATTTCAATTTGTTCCTTAGATCTTGATGAAAGATAGTTCAGATGAGTATGAATTAATGGTAGAGAAGATTCGATCCGGGGATCATGGTGCGTTTGAGAAACTTTTTCATTTGTACTATCCACAGCTCTGTGTTTTTTCAAACAGTTATGTGAAATCTTTAGATTTTGCCCGGGATGTTGTGCAGGAAGTACTTATTAAAATTTGGGATAATAGAGAGAACTTCTATATCAATCAGTCTTTAAAAGCCTATCTATACACTGCGGTTAGGAATCAATCTCTTAATTTTATTCAGCAAAAAAAGCAGATCGAAAGGTTAGAGATGAGATTAATTAAACAACAAGAGCTAAACTCATCTATCAAAAAAGAAGATCCGGATACGGACGAGTTAACCCGTAAAATTTGGACCTTAGTTGATAAATTACCTGAGCGCAGACGTACAATATTTATTCTATACCGAAAACATGGACTGTCCTATTCTGAAATTGCTGAAGTAATGCATATCGCCAGAAAAACCGTTGAAAATCAGATGGGAAAGTCGCTAAAATTTCTGAGAGAAGAGCTTGAAATGTAAATAGATGTGATATTCCGACAAATAGGAGGAGATCCATGGGGGTATAACGATAATATCTTGTCTGATCCTATAGTTTAGATGTGTATGTTACAGATGAACTTCACTATAAATACAATTTAACCAAAACAATCTGCTATGAAACAGTTTATACTTCTTATAACAATATTCATTCTACCTCTGCAGTTGGAGGCTCAACCTGAAATTCCCATTGAAGAATGGACTGGTAAAACAATTTTGTTGGTTGGAGCTCATCCTGATGATGATGCCGGCCGACATGGAACACTGGCCATGCTTCAGGAAAACGGAAATGATGTCTATATCCTACTGTTAACTGCTGGGAATGTAGGTACCAAAGACCGCACAATGACTCGTCAAAGACTGGAAAAAATCAGACGTCATGAACAGTTAACAGCAATGTCACACATCGGGATACCGGCTGAAAATTACATTAATTTTGGATATACAGATGGGATGGTTGAATTTGCTGATTATCAGGAAGTTATCAGACGACTGGTATGGTGGTATAGAAAAATTCAGCCTGATGTCCTGATCGCATTTGAGCCGGGCTACAGATATCAAAGATGGCATAAAACGGATCATAGAATGGCAGCATATGCAGCTGTTGATGCCGCACGTGCTGCGGAATGGCATTTAATATTTCCGGAGCAGGTTATTCAGGAAGGTTTAGAGCCGGTGAGTATCGCAGAGTATATGTTTTGGGGATCTGAGGGTGAGAATGTTACTGTAGATATCTCAGAATATGTAGAAAACAAGGTACAGTCCAGAATGTCTTATATAAGTCAGTTTTCAACAACGGGCAGTACCAATTACCCCGGGGATAGTGACGACTATTTCATGACGCTGGATGATCTGCCTGCAGAAGAAAGAGCCGCATATATAGAGCGCTTCAGAAGCAGTACAGGTACAACAGAAGGTTTCAGGTACCGAAGAGGGGCTCCGGATGGAGCTGGATCCGGGCCGGCATTAGGTGGAAATTAATTGAAATTAAATTTTAATTAATTAAAGATATACCGGTTACCAGTATTACTGACACAAAAGGGTAAATGTTCAGCATTTACCCTTTTTTTATTCAATAAAAAATTTTTTAAAAGATGGGGGGGGAGACATTAAAAAGAGTCTAAGAGACAGCAAAGAAAAATTATCTATGAAAAAAGAAAACAATATTTGGCCGATAATCGTACGTCATCTGGATCAAACCTTTGATGATAGCGATTCAAAAAAACTCGAAAAATGGCTTGATCAGCGCGAAGAAAACAGACGTATACTGCAATCAGCTGAAAAAATTTGGAAATCCTCTGAAGGAATGTCACATGATTATTTAATGAATGAATTAAACCTTGAGAAAGATTGGGAGCTGATTAAAAAACAGATTACCTCTTCAAATCTTAAAGAGAAGAGGGAGAGAATTTATCATTTCCGAAAACTTAGAAAACGTCAACAACTCTTTTCAAATTTATTGAAAGTTGCAGTACTTCTGGTTGTTGCCGTCAGTTCCGGTTTGATTACACTTCAAATAGCTGATAAACCGGAGCAAATTATTACCGTTCCGGTATTTAATGAAATAGCTACAAATCCAGGTGAACGAGCCAGTGTTGAGTTAGGGGATGGATCAAAAGTGATTCTTAATGCTGCCAGTAAATTGATTTTACCGGACTCTTTTAGCGCTCAAAAAAGAGAAATAACACTAAACGGCCAAGCTTTTTTTGATGTGAAATCAGATCGAAATAGATCATTTAACATTCAAACTGATATTGCTCTGGTTCAAGTATTAGGTACATCATTTGACGTGAGATCGTATGAAAATGAAGACAAAATTTATGTTGCAGTCAGTGAGGGGACAGTCGAACTGAGTCATCAGAATCAAATAGGCAGCAGTTTGATCATCAATGAAGGGTATATCGGTAGTATTTCAAAATCAACGGGACAGTTGACTTTAGAAATGTTTGAAGATCCGGACCTCTATTTTGGATGGATGGATGGGAGGATCATATTTAAAAATGCGCCACTGGAGGATGTATTTAATCATCTTGAACGATGGTATGCAGTCTCGATTGATTATGATAAATCCAATAATGATTTGATGATGCAAAGATTTACAGCAGATCTTAAAACCCGATCCATCCGTGAAGTATTTGGAGTATTAAGTTTATCGATGGATATCGATTTCCAAATACGTGATGAAGACCAGATTTTTGTCTATTTCAATAATAACACAAATGATGAGAATTCTTAATAAAACAACAATAAACCACCTACGCGTATGAAAACCGTTACTTTGATAAAGGTTTTTCCTTTGATAGTGATATTGATGGCCATGTCGTCGATAGCACCTGCTCAGGGATTTACCCAAAAACAGTCTTCAGAATCATCCTTGCCGGATATGGCAACGTATTATTCTGTTAAGGAGTACAGCAAATCAATTCAGGAGTTAAGGAATACAATTTCGCTGAAACTCGTAAATGTACCGATTACGAATGCCCTCTTCCAAATTGCTCAAAAAGCAGATCTGGAGATCGCATTTGACTCAAATAGTTTTCAGGAAGACGATTTAGTTTCTCTGGATAACAACGCTATCAGTGTTGGTGATGCGCTTGAAATGGTGCTGGTTGATACCGGTTTTGAATCAGTCATCACATTACGAGGCGAAATACTATTGAAGGAAAAACAGCCTGAAGCTGCACCTGTTGCAGATGTGGATATCGATATTTCAGGTATTGTAACCGATGCTGAAACGAACGAACCTATTATGGGAGTTACAGTATTTGTTCTGGGTACACAAACAGGAACGACCACAGATGAAAATGGAAGGTTTACATTAACTATTCCGGATGATAGTGAAACACTCGCATTCTCTTTTATTGGATATGTTCGCCAGGAAGTTGCCATTGGTGATCAAACCGAATTTAATATCCAATTAAGTACCGATATTGCGCTGTTGGATGATATTATTGTTGTTGGATATGGAGTTCAAAGAAGAACTGAAGTGACCGGATCTGTTTCATCAATCAGGGCAGAAGCCATACAGGGAACCCCGGTTTCCAGTTTCGAAAATGCGTTGCAGGGAAGACTTGCCGGTGTTAACGTTTCTGAATCTACCGGTGAGCCGGGTGCAGCACCTCAAATTACAATTCGTGGCGTTGGATCCATTTCTGCAGGGAATGAGCCACTCTACGTTATTGATGGCGTGCCCATATCACAAAATTCAAATTTGCAGCAGAATGTCGGTTCACAGAATTCGTCATTTGCGGCAACATTGGTGAATCCCCTGGCAACTTTAAACCCAAATGATATCGAATCCATTGAAGTTTTAAAGGATGCCTCTGCAGCAGCTATTTATGGATCGAGAGGTTCTAACGGTGTGATTCTGATTACAACAAAAAGAGGGCGCACAGATAGTCCTCCCATGATTAATTTCCGATCATATGTTGGCGTAAATTCGGCATTTAATACGCCCGATTTAATGAATGCTGAGGAATTGATCGCTTATACAAAGGACTCAAGAAATACCACTTATCTGAGACAACAAGATCCGACAAATCCGAATAGTGCTTTTTATAACCCTCAGTATAATCCAGATACGAATGCCGGCCGGGAAGCTTCCGGAGCCACAGGGAACCACTTGATACCTGAACAATATGTGAACTGGGATGGAACGGATACTGATTGGCTGGATCTTGTACTGGATACATCGATCCTTCAAAACTACGATATGAACGTAAGTGGCGGCGGTGAAAATTTCACCTATTTCGTCGGTGGCGGATTTATGGATCAGACAGGAATCATCGATGGATCTGCATTTAACCGTTACTCACTGAATACAAATCTTACTGCAGATATATCTGAAAAATTTCAGGTTGGACTGGGATTAAATGCAGCTTTTACTACACATGATAGAAAATCTGCTAATGCGCCATATTTTGGGAACCCGCCGGGTATTATTTACTCAGCGCTGACCCAATCCCCGGTAGTTAGCCCATTTAATGCAGATGGTACCTATCGTCAGTTAGAGGGCAGCCATAATCAACTGGGTGGTGCAACTACTACAACAAACCATCCATTGGCAACCCGAGATTTTATTGATGAAAAAGTAAATAACAATAGAGTGTTTGGTAATCTCTTCGGAACCTATCAGTTCTTGGATAACCTTCAGTTCAAATCTCTCTTGGGATATGACATTGATAATTATCAGCGTTCATTTTATCAGGGAACCCAATTCTATTATAGAGGTGGGGCTCCAAGGCCATATGCAGAGTCATCTTCGGCTCAAGGATTTAACTGGCTATGGGAAAATACATTGAGCTATCAGACTACTTTTGGTGAAGACCATCGATTGAATGCCGTAGCCGGATTCACTGCTCAAAAACAAAATGATGAGCGTAATAGGGTCATCGCTCAAAATTTCCCGGATGACCAGGTTAAAACTGTTAATGGCGGGCAAATTACAGGCGGTGATCAGCTGATCGAAGAGTGGTCACTCGTGAGTTATCTGGCACGTGTTAACTATGTATTTAAAGATAGATATTTAGTTACAGGAACAATACGCTCAGATCGTTCGTCCCGCTTTGGCCCCGAAAATCAGACAGGGATCTTCCCTTCCGGTTCTCTTGGCTGGCTTATGACCAATGAATCATTTATGGAGGATCAAACTCTGTTCAATGAATTGAAACCAAGGGTAAGTTATGGTGTTACCGGTAACTTTTTGATACCAAACTACGGCTCCATTGGATTGATTTCGAGTTCATCATATGTATTTTCGGATCAATTGGCATCTGCTGCCGTACCTTCCACATTAGGGAATGCTGCCCTAACCTGGGAAACAACCAAGCAGTTCAATGTAGGGTTGGATTATGCAATACTTGAAGATCGTATCTATGGTTCATTTGACTACTACGTCAGTAAAACCACAGATTTACTTCTTGAAGTGAATATTCCGGCAGTAACCGGTTTTACCCGTGCCCTTACAAACATAGGAGAAGTAGAAAATAAAGGGTTTGAAATCCAGGTGACTTCAAGAAATATGGTAGGTGCTTTCCAATGGTCTACAGATTTCAATTTCTCAACCAATAAAAATGAAGTATTGGCTTTAGGTCCTGAAGGCGATGCGATCCTTATACCGGGAGCCGCAGGTGTTCGTCACATAACTCAAATCGGATCACCGATTGGTAGTTATTATGGTCACCAGGTAGTGGGTATTTTTAATACTCAAGCGGAAATTGATAATGCACCCAGAGATCTTTTAGGAAATCCGACACCGGGCGACTTCCAGTTTAAGGATGTAAATGGTGACGGAGTGATTGATAACAATGACAGAACGGTCATCGGTGACTATCATCCTGATTACACTTGGGGAATTACAAACCGGTTTAATTATAAGAATGTTGATTTCAGCTTCTTTATTCAAGGTGTTGAAGGCCGTGACGTGCTGAACCTGACCAGCCGCCATTTAAGAAATGGTGAGGCGAACTTCAATGCATATGCAATTCTAAACAATCGCTGGAAATCAGCTTCAGAACCCGGAAATGGAATAGATCCAAAAGCAGAACGTGCTTCAGGTGGAAATAATAACCGTCCATCATCCTATCAAGTTGAAGATGGTTCATATATTAAGCTGAAAAGCATCTCTTTGGGATATACACTACCGCAGCAGTTGGTGTCTAATTTCGCCAGAAATGTAAGATTTTATGGCACAGTAACGAACGTTGCAATTTGGACTGATTATATCGGATTTAATCCGGAAGTGAATCTTTCCCAAAGCAGTGGGTTAACACCGGGCGAAGATTACGGTGCCTACCCATTGTCCAGAGCATTCCAGGTTGGAATTGATATCACTTTTTAATCCACAAAAGAAACTATGATGAAAAACATGAAAAAATTAAAAACATTACTACTGGTCATACCGGTTTTGATAATGGCAGTTTCGTGTGGAGAAGATTTCACAATCCTCGCTCCGCAATCGGAACGTAACGTTGAAAATTTTTATCGAACAGATACAGATTTTTTAACAGCAATTAATGGTGCTTATGCAGGTTTGGCATCGAATAATGCATATGGTAGAAATTATATGCTTCTACATGAAATGCGTTCAGATAACACAAGTAACGGTGGGGGTGCTACCGGTTTAGCTGAGTCTTTGGAGCGAATCACTCTATTCGAAGAATTACCTTCTGCCGGTGAACTGGAACGGACTTGGGCAACTGCTTACAGCACAATAGCAAGAACAAATACGATTCTTGACAGAATTGGCAATGCAGAGCTTGATAATCCCGCTTTAGGTGAAAGAATCAGAGGTGAAGCCCTCTTTATTCGCTCGCTGATGTACTACAACCTTGCAATTACTTTTGGTAATATTCCATTACAACTTGAAGAAGTAACAAGTCCAAATGTAACAATTACTCAGGTTTCTGCCGATGTTGTGTATACTCAGATAGCAGGTGATCTGGCTACTGCAGAAGGATTATTGCCGTTGTCATATTCAGGTGAAAATATTGGACGTGCAACCAAAGGAGCAGCTGCAACACTATTAGGATTGGTTGAATTGACAGCCGGTAATAATAGTCAGGCTGCAACAGCACTTCAAAGAGTCATTAACTCAAATCAATATAATCTGATTTCAAATTACGCTGATATCTGGGGTGTTTCGAATGAAAACAACGCAGAATCAATCTTTGAAATTCAGTATAAATCTGGAGGTTCAGGAACTGGTAGCGGGTTTACAGAATACTACTCTCCGGACTTGAGTAATTCCGGCGGTGTTGGTGGTGGTAATGTTCCCCAGGCTGTTAACGATGAAACCCTTGTTATTTTTGATGATGAAGATCAACGAGGAATGGGTGGTTCATTTGGACTGACAGAAGCGGGTGCAGAGTATCTGAGTAAATATGATGCAAATCAACCGAATCCATTCGACTCTGATGCTAATTTCATTGTATTCAGATATGCAGATGTATTATTAATGCTCGCAGAAGCAGTGGGTGAAAGTGCACAAGGCTGGGGATTAATAAATCAGGTGCGACAAAGAGCCGGTTTAACAGCTGCCGCAGAAACTCTTCCGGGAAGTTATAGCGAAATTTTACTTCTTGAAAGGAGACGAGAATTTGTAGGTGAAAATAAGAGATGGCCTGATCTGAAACGTTTCGGTGTAGCACAATCCGTTATGGCTGATTTTCTTGCGAATGAGGGTAAATCACAAAGTGATATTCGACTTCTGTATCCGATCCCACAGCGAGAATTAGATTCTGCACCCGGACAACTCTCTCAAAATCCACTTTAAACTGTATTTGTTAAAACTCGAAATCTGTAAAAAGATTTCGAGTTTTATTTACTTCAACACATAACTAAAGGGTCAATCATGAAGTACACTCTATTATTTTTAATATTTGCAGTTGCAATGTCAATGAAATCTCATGCTCAGATCAATACTTCAGCGGATACTCCGTTACGCGTGATTGCAATATTTGCTCACCCGGATGATGCTGAATCAAAAATGGGTGCAACCGCAGCCATGATGGCAGAAATGGGACATGAAGTTAAATTTTTATCGCTTACAAATGGCGATGCGGGACATCATGAAAAAGGTGGCGGTGCATTGGCCAGAATTCGAAGAGCTGAAGCTCAAGAGTCGGCAAAACGATTGGGAATCAGTGAGTATGAAGTGTTTGACAATCACGATTCAGAACTATTACCGGATCTTCATATCCGTTTAAATGTAATTCGGGCAATACGTGAATGGAATGCTGATGTCGTTTTAGGACTTCGTCCGAATGATTATCATCCCGATCACAGAAATGCCGGTCAGTTGGTAATTGACGCTTCATATATGGTTATTGTACCCAATGTAGCACCTGACACCGAGCCGGTCCCCAATAATCCGGTATTTCTTTACATGCAAGACAGGTTCAGTAAGCCAAATCCGTTTAGCCATGACATAGTCGTTGGGATTGATGATTATGTTGAAGTTAAAATAGCAGGCTTGGATGCACATACATCTCAAATGTATGAGTGGTTACCGTGGACATCCGGTCAATTAGAAAATGTTCCTGAAGATCCCGATGAAAGATTAGATTGGATGCGTAGCAGATGGATCGGGCGTGAAATGTCTGCAGAGCAACGAGCCGGTCTTGAGCGTTGGTATAGTGCTGATCAAGCTGCACAGTATAGCCATGCGGAATCTTTCGAAATAGCCGAATATGGCAGATACCCATCAGACGAAGAGATAAGAATGATCTTTCCTATGTTAGGAAATTAATGATTTACTCAATAGTGCAATAGCCGGTCGGCATGGTAGCTGGCCGGCTTTTTTTTCACAACTTTTGTAAATGTAAAGACTAAGAAATAATGAAAAAACTTCTGCTTATTACTTTAACGCTACTTTTAGTTGGTTTTACAGCCTGTTCTAATCAGGCCGGCCCAGTGAAAAGTGTAACGATAACCGTTCAAAATGCCGAAAAGGGAGCTCCTGTTAAGTTTGGGATTCCATTTCCGAAAGGTGAACTTTTTTCTACAGATCATGTAAGGGTTTTGAATGCAGCAGGAGAAGAGATCCCCTCACAAAAAACAAAAGTTACATCCTGGGAACCTGTGGATGAAAGCATCAAATGGTTATGGGTATTTTTCTTTGCTGATGAATCCAATGAGTATATAGTTGAGTATGGCGATGACGTGCGTCAGGAAGTTTTTACAGAAAATCCAATCATATTTAAGAATAATCAGCGGGATAATGGATTTGCAGAGATAAACACGGGGCCACTAATGTTAAGGATTAATAAAGGCGGTTCAGGTTTCATCGATCGTGTGCAATACAACAATGAGATGAGTGGATTTGGTGATGAACATATTATTGCAACCGGAATTAATTCCAGGGGATCTTTTTTAGATTTAATGGATGATGCGGGTATTGATACTTCAAGTGCTGTTGTACATCAACATTTTATTGAAAGGGGATCGGGTCCAATGCACGCTATAGTACGTGTGGAAGGAGAGTATGAGTATAATGATGAAGATCATGAAAACGCGCCATTTGTTACGTACGTTCATGCATATGCCGGGAAGTCTTATGTAAAAGTCTTACACACAATCACATATACAGGTCATCCTGATAAGAGTGAACCTTATGATGGCCGTCAACACCCCGACATTGCCACTCAAACTGAACTCATTATAGATGAACAGGTTAGGAGTCAGGATAGTGGGTTAACGGAGCCAAACGATCGAATTGCAAGTATGGGATTTGGACTAAATTATCACATAGATGGTGATAAAATCTTTAAATCTGGTTTGGAAACCGGTAGATGGTGGGAGGATGGTGATACAGATATTTTTGAACTGAATTTAGATCGTGAAACTCAGATATCTGTTTTTCAAACCGGCCCGGAACCTTCACGGACGCCACCTGTAGAATTTTCTGACCGCGACAATAGAATGGATGGTTTTTCTGCCGTCATTCGATCAGATGAAATACTAAGAGAAAGTGAAAAAGCGGAAGGATGGTTCTCTCTATCAGATGAGAAGTGGGGAGTCAGTGTAGGCATCAGAAATATGCTTGAAGAGTATCCGAATGAGTTCGTTGTAGATTTAGAAAATAATCAGATTCATGCTTATACATGGTCCCCGAATGAAGAGCCAATGAGTTTTGCAAGGGCAAACTCAAATAGTGAAGCCGGAATGGTCGGTAATTTTGCGCGCGGGATAACCAAAACCTCTGAAATCGTCTTAAATTTCCATAAGGGTGATGAGTCGAATGAAGAAATTAGAAAAGAACTTTATCACATAATGAACCCACCTGTAGCCCATGCCGGGGCTGATTGGTACAGTAGATCCGGGGTTTACGGACAATTTGCAGGCGTAGATCATGAATTTCAGGAACTCGAAAGAAGCATTCAATATAAGTTGAACTGGATGCTTTTTAATCAGAAATGGGAACCGTGGTATGGGATGTTTGACTATGGTGATGTGATGAATTACTACTTTAATTACAATTGGGTCCAATGGGCAAATAATGAGCCTGCAATGGATTATCAATGGTGGTTGAATTTTATGAGGAGTGGCAATTCGGACTATTATCATATGGCCAGGGCAATGAGCCGTCACTCCATGGATGTTGATAATACTCACTGGCCGCGCCCCAACTGGTATCGCGGGGATACAAACCGATCACTCGATGCATTTGACCATGAAATGCAGGATGAAATTTCTCCATATGTGGGTATGGGCAGACGCCACTCTATGCAGCAATGGACATCCATGTTATCTGCTCATGTTTGGGTTCAGGGATGGATTGCATCTTACTATTTAGATGGGTACCACAGAGGATTAGATGTTGCCCGGTTAACCGGAGACTATTATGTTCGAAGAATTTTTGGAGAGCATGGGCTTACCGGACGCAGACTCTATCTTTCGGTTTGGAGTTTATCTGAACTGTATGATGCCACAAAAGATCAGGTGTATCTGGATGAACTGAATGATCGTGTTGATCAAATGTTACGGCTTCAAAAAAGTCAGGGCGGCCGTATAGCAATCGATCGTTATGGGTATTCTCAAAACTATATTTCTCATGGATTGAGTAAGTATCAACAGATGTTTGATCGTCCTGAAGTGCGAGAGGCATTGATTGACAATGCACACAGTCTTTACAACGTAGGGCCCAGAGATCATGATATGGAGTCGTTTTTGTCCAGTATTCACCCATTGTTGGTTGGATATGACCTTACCGGTGAGGATAAATTCTTTATCGAAGCGTGTGAACGCTCTTCATATTTACTGGTGAATGAATTACCCATGCCAATTTTTGAATACAATTCTCAGGGTGATCTAAGAGATGCATTGGAAGAGGTAAGTAATTTACCATCAGCAGGAGAGGGCCCCTCATTCAGGGGCAGAAATCCAATATGGACATTCTCAAACGGGATGAGGATTTTTGGATGGACTCACGTGTTTAACGTGCCCTATACCATTGACAGATTAAAACATCGGGCAAATACAGAAGGATTGCCTTGTGTTAATTAATGGGGAGTGAGGTTTTTTTATCAAAATTCAGCTATCTGCTATCTGCTATCAGCAATCTGCGTTTTGTCTGCCTTTTCACTTTTCACGTTAATAGAGCATTCGGGTTTTGATGGTATGATTTACACTATTTAAACCATCAAAAAGTCGTTCATCATATTGTTTATCGATATCAAGTACCACATACCCGATCTGCTCATTTGTTTTCAGATATTGGCCTAAAATATTAATGTTCATATCTGAAAGCACCTTGTTGATTTCAGATAAAACCCCGGGTTTATTTGCGTGAATGTGCAATATTCGGTAAGCATCAATCTGTTTAGGCAGATTGAGTGGCGGTACAGAGTGAGATCCCACGGTAGTACCTCCATCAATAAATTGGATTAGTTTATTAGATACATCTTGTCCGATATTGTACTGGGCTTCCTGAGTAGAGCCACCGATATGGGGGGTTAGAATCACATTGGGTAATTGTTGCAGTACCGTTTTAAAAGAATCCCCTTTTGATTCCGGCTCATCCGGATAAACATCAATTGCAGCTCCGGATAAATGTCCTGATTCGATGGCATTTTTCATAGCATCCAGATCTACAACCGAACCACGTGATAGGTTCAAAAGAACACTTTTCTTTTTCATTTTTGAGAATTGTTTCTCACCAATCATCATCCGTGTTTCGGAAGTAGCGGGTACGTGAAGTGTAATGATATCTGAAATTTCCAATAGTTCATTCAGTGATCCTACTCTGGTTGCATTGCCCATTGGCAATTTTGGTTCAATATCGTAGTAAAGAACATCCATCCCCATATTTTCAGCCAATACGGAAACTTGTGAACCGATATGTCCATACCCGATAATGCCTATTTTTTTCCCGCGAACTTCATAACTTTCATCAGCATCTTTAAGCCAAATTCCATTGTGTGCCTCCTTATCTCTGAGAGGTATTCGTCGCAAAAGCATGATCGATTCAGCAATCACCAGTTCAGCAACGGATCGGGTATTGGAATAGGGTGAATTGAAGACTGCGATTCCGGTTTTGGTAGCTGCGTCCAAATCAACTTGATTTGTGCCGATGCAAAAACAGCCAATTGCTTTCAATTTGTTTGCTTTTTCTAATACACGCCGGGTAATTTGTGTTTTGGAACGAATCCCAATAACGTGTGCATCTTCTATACTTTGAAGTAACTGCTCTTCACTCCACGCTTCATCGTGAGTTTCAATATTGGTAAAATTGTGATTTGTAAAATTTTCAATTGCAGCAGGGTGTATTCCTTCAAGCAGTAATATTTTAATATTCTCTTTGGGATAGGATAAATTTTCTTTTAGATCTTGCATTTTGAATTTATGATTGTCAATAACTTTTAGCGCTGATGCTGAAAAATACAAAGTATAAGGTTTCTATCAGATTATAAATCGTAATAAATTTTTTATTGAACTTTCGTATTGCTAAAAAAGTAATGAGAGACCGATTAATGGAATGTATGTGTATACTTTATCAATAAAACACGATTATTAAAGCGTGGAAGCGAAGGAATAGTTCTATCTAAGTGTGTATTTGATGTTTCGCTAAATACAATCCAAAAATCATTCCCTTCCCGGAAGTTATATCGAAATCGTGCATTGGTTCCCAGTCTGCGTGCCAAATAATTGTATTGAGAGAGTAATTGCAGAGAGACTTTCGTATTTAATGCAATGAGTGATCGCAGCCGGAATATATTTAAAAACTCTTTTTGATTCCTGTCAGGGAAATCCACAAGGTTGAACTCTACTCCACCGCTGATTTCAAAAAATTTAGATTGATTCCAAGTGGGTGAAATACCGAATGAGATCTGATTCCCGTCGTAAAATGTGTTTATTCCACCTGAAAACTCTGCCCTGAGACGTTTTGCATTACTCATACCATAATCGAATCTTACTCCGTAAAATGAATAATCGCCGGGCTCAACAAAGACATCATCACTAAAAAAAAGAGGATTCTGGAGGTTTTCAAACCACCAGTTGGCCGTTATTGTAAAATCTGAGTTATTTTTAAAATTAATATTCCAATCATTTTCGATGAGCATTGATTCAACACTCGAATCTTCATTTCTGGTGGTTACAAAATAACGTATGGTTGGAGTTACCGTTCGAATCGGGGATTCTGATTCATTAAAGTATCCATATGAAAGGCGTGCATCCATCATTGAATAATTAAAACGGGATTCAAAACCCATAGCAGGCATATATCTTTCACCGGCTCGTTTTGCAGTAAATCGATAAAACAATCCTCTTGAGGATTGTTTTTGAAGGAAAAGCCTGATGATCGAATTAGAAAGTGGATTAGCCGATTCAGTGAATTGATCATCAAATGTAGCTGCATATTTCAGGTCGATGTAGTGACTTCCTGAATAATTATAAATAAAATCAGCTCCGGCACCTATGTTGTAGGAGCCATCCATTCCCAGTCTGGTAGTAACGATTCCGCCCAGGTACGAATTATCATTAATCAGATCCCGTCGTGCTCTGTAAACACCAAAGTTCTCACCCGGCAGCTGTAGTTCGGATAGTGCTTCTGTTTGCATGTTTAACGCCCCTACTTCCCATTTTCCGGTTCTGCCGGCGAGCCTTGCGCCCCCATATATTCGAACCGGACGGCCTTGTTGAAGGCCTATTCTACGACTGTAAAAAAGAGTGTTATTTCCACCTAAATTGAAATCAAAAATTCCTGATCGCTCCTGGAAAAATTGTCTTTTTTCCGGGAAAAAAAGTGGTGATCGCGAAAGATTGACCTGAGCTTCATCCGCTTCAACTTGAGCGAAATCAGTATTAAGAGTCAAGTCGAGGTTCATGTTATTTGAAACCGGGTACTTTATATCCAGGCCCGCTTCTGTGGTATAACGGGTATCCTGAACATAATTTTGAGTATCCTGAATTAAATTATTAAACCGTTCAAATCCACCCAAAACATAAGGTGTGATATAAATGGGTTTGTCATATTGAACCTCTGAAAGCCTGATTTTTTGAGCCTGAGAAGGCTTTGTGAAACCTCTCGACCAGTTTGGTGCGATATCCGGAAAAATATGTCTTTCGGATTGACGTGCCATCCAGCGATAGGTGATCAGACCCATTATGACTTCATCATCGATTACTTGAAATCCAAGACTTGAGAATGGAATTCTTATTTCAACAAACCAGCCTTCATCCGTAATCTGAGTGGCAGCATCCCAGTAAGTCACCCAATTGCGATTGATCGACCCATTGCCCTCTGAATCTTTTGAAATCAATTGATCTACACGAACTCCGGTAGGAGTTACAAAGAACCATCGTGCATTTTCATTATCATTAAAAGTATCCAGAATAATGGCAAAGGTATCATCCCCACTATATCTGTCACGATACATTGAGTTGGCAATGATTTTGTCCGGTTCTGAGTCATACAATTTTCCGGATATGTAGAAGTATTCATTATCGTAAGCCACCTTTATTTCAGAGGATTCTGACATTTCACCCCGGTAAACCGGCTGGTACATAGTTAGAGGGAGAGGGTCCATTTGTTGCCAAACGGGCTCATCCGGGAACCCGTCTATTGTAATAGCAGCTGTTATTCTTTGGGGGTTATAAATAGGATCAGTTGAGGAGTTACTGCCTGTAAACATCAAAAAAGTCGAAACAACGAAAAAAATAAAATGCAATGGATTATATCTATTTAATTAACCCAATCCGGTATAACGCCCGGTTCTATGCCGAAAACGGTTGCAAATAGGGTGTAGCTGGCCAATGTTAGTACTATAGAGACAATGATATTTAGCCATACCCCCGCTTTAGCCATTTGTGGAATGGTAACTTTTCCGCTTCCATAGATGATTGCATTGGGCGGAGTCGCAACCGGCAGCATAAACGCACAGCTGGCAGCAATTGCGGCAGGAATAACAAAGAGCATTGGATTTTGGCCAATACCTATTGCTGATGATGCCAAAATGGGTAAAAAAGCAGCAGCCGTGGCGGTATTACTTGTGATTTCTGTCAAAAAAACAATGATTGCAATGACCAGAAGCACCAATATAACAAGTGGGAGGGCGTCTAAACCGCTAACAGCTTCTCCGATCCATGTGGCTAATCCGGAAGATGTAATGGCCATTGCTAAGCTTAAGCCACCTCCAAAAAGGATGAGTATTCCCCATGGCAGCTCCTTTAAGTTTTCCCACATTAATATTCTTTCGCTCTTTCTTTCACCACTTGGGATAAGAAACAGAAGCACACCTGCCGAAATAGCAATGCCTGCATCAGACAGACCGGGGATTGTTTCAGATAAAAGAGGTCGAATAATCCATAATAGTGCGGTGAAGCCAAATACCAGGGCGACCCTGAATTCAGCTTTACTCATATTCCCGAGGGCATTCAGTTGGCTAGTAATAACTGATTTTCCTCCCGGCAACTCTTTCAATTTAATGGGAAAGATAAATTTTGCAAGCAGCAGGTACATGATAGGCAGCAGGATAATTACAAGTGGAACCCCAACCAGCATCCACTCCGCAAAACCGATTTCAATATTGAAACTTTCAAGCATAAAAGCAGCCATTAATGCGTTTGGAGGAGTTCCAATCAAAGTACCTATCCCACCAATATTACAAGCATAGGCAATGGCCAGGACCAAAACGATCTCAAAATTAGTAACCGGAACGATTGAAGTGTCACGTTCTTTGTTAACGATATGAAGAACTGAGACTGCAATGGGCAGCATCATGAGTGCAGTAGCTGTATTACTTACCCACATGCTTAAAAATGCAGATGCTATAATAAACCCAATGATTATGGATGAAGGTTTTACACCAACAAAATTAACAATGTTAAGTGCAATTCTCTTATGCAGATCCCAGGTCTGCATGGCTATAGCGATGATGAAGCCACCCATAAAAAGAAAAATCAGTGGGTTTGCATAAGGGGCAGTTGTGTTTCCAATGGGTGCTATGCCCATTACGGGGAATAATACAATGGGTAAAAGGGCTGTTGCGGCTATTGGTATTGATTCTGTTATCCAAAGCACGGCCATTAGAACGGCAACAGCTGCTGTTTTCCATGCTACTTCTTCTAAACCTTCCGGGGCAGGCAGGATTAAAATTATAATAAAAAATATGATTCCGGTGAACAGGCCAAGCTGAGAAGAATTCAAAAACCTAAATTGCATAACTTTTATTTAATTTTTGGTTCACCATGAATAGTAGACAAAGCAATAGCAGGGCACCCCTACTCACTATTTTGGATTATTTTAATCAGATGGACCTAAAAACTCGTTGACTGAAATATTGCCTTCATCATACGTTTGTAAGCCGGAGTCAAAGGTATATCTCGACGCTGCATCATTTTTTCCATTGCTTCAATCGCTTTTTCGAAGTGATAGGGGACGATGTTATTCCCGCTCACCCAGCTGAATGAGGGGACAAATTTGGGAGGATAACTGTCTGAAAACAGATTGCAACATGTCCCGCATATAGTACCCGTATTGAGCATTGAATTAATCCCTGTTTTACTGTGATCCCCCATGATTGTACCGATAAACTGCTGACCCGTATCGTACTCCTTTTTTGTTTTCCACTCGATCACTTTTACATTACTGTAGTTGTTTTTCAGATTGGATGTATTTGTATCTGCACCTAAATTACACCACTGGCCAAAAACTGAATTGCCAACATATCCATCATGAGCTTTGTTTGAATAGGAGTGAAAAATTACATTTGAAATTTCCCCGCCTACTTTACACACAGGTCCAATCGTCGTCTCTTCATAAATTTTTGCTCCCATTTTTACGACTGAACCATCACATATAGCAGAGGGCCCGCGAACCACTGAATTGGCCATTATGCGTGCATTTTTGCCGATGTAGATGGGGCCTTTCTCGGCATATAACAGTGCCCCCGGTTCAATAATAGCTCCCTGTTCAATAAAAATTTGTTCTTTATTGATGAGAAGGGCATTTGGATATTTTTCAGAATCGTTAACTGCTGAAACTTTTAATAGTTTAATATCTTTTTTAATCTCCGAGCTATTCAATTGAAATAATTCCCAACTATTTTTTATAACTAAAACTTCTCCATCAAAATGTTGAATCGTTTTTAAATCTTCTTTTTTATACCCGGATTCAATCCATTTTTTATGTGTGTCTGATTGTACCAAAGCCACAGCAAGTTGCTTATCTACAAAAATTCCCTCTGAAGGATTCAGTTCATTAATTTTATTGATCAGATCAGGATTTGGAATAAATCTGGGGTTGATCCACAATACCGCCTGATTTGAATCGGGGATGGGCACCTCTTCAAAAACCCCCTTCAGATGCCCCCTGAGCACTCCTTTTGTGTTTTCTTGCGACTTGCCAAGAGCATGCATCCATTTTTCTCCGAGTGTTAATATTCCCACTCGCAGATCAAAAAGGGGCCGGGTTAATGTAAGTGGATGAAAGTTTTCCAGAAAATGGTCTTCAAAAAAGCAGGAAACAGTATTCATTTTTGTATTTTGTTGATAATTAAATGAATGAAAAGAGAACTACGGAATAAGTTAGACAATAATATAAATAGTTATGTGTGGAATTGTAGGATATGTAGGAGATAGAGATGCAACGGAAGTATTAATAAAAGGATTAAAACGGTTAGAGTACAGGGGGTACGACTCTGCAGGGATTGCCTTGATTGATGGTAAACTAATTGTACAAAAGGGAAAAGGGAAAGTCATCAATCTCGAAAAAAGTTCTAAAAAAAATAATCTATCCGGAAAATTGGGGATAGGCCATACCCGCTGGGCAACTCACGGTGAACCCAATGATGTAAATTCTCATCCCCATCTGAGCGAAAGTGGAAAAATCGCGGTTGTTCACAACGGTATCATAGAGAATTACAATACGCTTAAGAAACAGCTAATTGAGAGGGGGCGTAATTTTCAAAGTCAGACTGATACCGAAATCATTGCCCAACTCATTGAAGAGATCTATACAAAATCGAAAGGAGTGACTTTTGAACAGGCTATACGGTTAGCTTTAAAGCAAATTGTAGGCACATATGGATTGGCAATTCTAAATATAGAGACACCTGATAAAATTTATATAGCAAGAAAAGGTTCTCCACTTTTGTTAGGTGTAGGAGAGGATGAAATGTTTATCGCTTCTGACGCATCACCAATCGTAGAGTATACCAATAAAGTGGTTTATCTGGATGATGGCGAAATGGCCATCGTAACCCGAAGTCATTATGAAGTAAAAACAATTGATGATTATCCTCTGACAAAAGAGGTGCATGAATTGGCCATTAGTTTGGATGCTATCGAGAAAGCGGGATATCCTCATTTTATGTTGAAGGAGATTTTTGAGCAGCCTCGATCAATAGCAGATTGTATGAGAGGTCGAATTGATGTTGAAAAGGGATCTATCATTTTGGGTGGAATTGAAGATGTGATCGATGATTTGGTCAATGCAAAACGAATCGTCATTGCAGCATGTGGTACGAGCTGGCATTCTGCACTCGTTGGAGAGTATCTTTTTGAACAGTTAGCGAAAACACCCGTTGAGGTGGAATATGCATCTGAATTCAGATATAGGGACCCTCTGATCGGCAAAGGTGATGTACTCTTGGTGATTTCACAAAGCGGAGAAACTGCTGATACACTGGCTGCCCTTCGGGAAGCAAAAGAGAAGGGAGCATTGGTGTTGGGAATTTGCAATGTCGTTGGTTCAACGATATCCAGAGAGACCGACGCGGGCGTATTTACCCATGCAGGACCTGAAATAGGTGTTGCTTCCACAAAAGCATTCACAGCACAGGTAGTTGTTTTGATTATGATGGCTCTTGAGCTTGGACAAAGAAAAGGATTGATCTCGTCTGCTGAGATGAAGAAATATATAACCGAACTCTCCAGAATCCCCGGCAAGGTGGAACATATTTTAGAGCATAGTGATGATTCTATCAAAAAAATGGCCTCAATGTTCACATATGCACCAAATTTTCTCTATTTGGGAAGAAGTTACAGTTTCCCGGTCGCACTTGAGGGGGCTCTGAAACTAAAAGAGATCTCATATATCCATGCTGAGGGATATCCGGCTGCAGAGATGAAGCACGGCCCTATTGCGTTGATAGACGAGATGATGCCCGTTGTCGTGATAGCGGCAACAGATCATACCAATGATAAAATGGTGTCAAATATTGAAGAGGTGAAAGCACGAAAAGGAAGATTGATCGCAATCATGAATGATGAAAATTCTGAAGTTAAGGATTTGGCAGATTTCTCTGTATCAATACCCAATACGATAGACTGTTTTTCACCCCTATTGACTGTGATCCCTCTACAGCTACTGTCTTACTATATTGCAGTAAACAGAGGTTGTAATGTGGATCAACCCAGAAATTTAGCGAAGAGTGTAACTGTCGAGTAAACGCTTTCAACAAAAAAATCAGAGATAATGAAATTAAGTATCGGTAATATGGTTTGCCCAAGATGCATTGATGCTGTAAAAGGTATTCTAAGAGAGATGGATCGCCCGGACGCCGATGTTGAGTTGGGTATTGCGGAGCTGGAGAAGAAATTTTCTGAAAAGGAGATTCAAACTTTTCAATCCAAACTGGAGCAAAAAGGCTTTGATTTGATCTTTGACAGAGATGCAGAGCTGGTAAGCATGGTTAAAAGTACCCTCATCAAGTATCTGGAAACGATTGAGAAAGAAAAAAATCCTCCAAAACTCTCTCAGTTTGTCTCTGAACAGTCAAATTATAACTATTCATATCTGAGTAAAGTGTTTTCAGAACAGAAGGGCAGTACTATTGAGAACTATCTGATCGAATTAAAAATCGAGCGGGTAAAAGAACTTCTGGGATTTAAAAAGTATACACTCAGTGAAATTGCCTGGCGCCTCAAATACAGTAGTGTTCAGTATCTCTCCAATCAATTCAAAAAAGTGACCGGAAGTACGGTGACTCAATATCTCAGGGGAAAAAACATCAAAAGAAAAGTACGGGATCAAATCTAACCATCCCTGAATTTTTCTATAACCAAAAGTTTTACACATTAAGTGAGTTTGACTGTAATAATTTCTCATTGGTTTCCTGCTATTTTTAAATCAATTAAATACTTAGCTGCAGTTGATTTAAAGGAAAAAAATGAAAAAAACATATGAAATAAGAGGGATGCACTGAGCCGGTTGCACTTCATCAGTGAAGAATTCATTGGAGAGTGTTGAAGGGGTAAGGGAGGTTGATGTTGAACTCCTGACTGAAAAAGCGGTGGTCACGTTTGAAGATTCTGAAGTCTCTTTTGAAAAACTATCGAAGACGGTTGATGACATTGGATTTAAATTGATTGAGCCGGAAGAGGGTAAAAAAATATTCAGAGTGGACGGTATGCACTGCTCTGCATGTGTTGGAACCGTTGAAAAAGCGATCAAGAAAATTGAAGGGGTCACAGGAGCGGGTGTAAATCTTTCTACCGGTAAAGTATTTGTTGAAGGGGATTTGAATCGGGAGACCATTCAAGAGATTATTAAATCTGTTAAAGATTCCGGATATGAAATCTCACAAGCAAGTGATGTTAAAGAAGATCAGCTGGAAGCAAAAAAAAAGAGAGATCAGGCTGAGCTAAACGCTTCGAAGCAGAAAATGGTGAGAAGTTGGATCGTGACATTACCATTGATGACCTGGATGTTTTTGGATATGGTGCTTGGTGTTCATATTACATCCCATTTGGTGATGGATATGGCTATGGTCTTGGGAGCCGGGTATGTGATTTCCGGTCCGGGCCGCAGTACTTTGATCAGTGCGTTTAAGTCCGCAAAAAACCTATCGCCAAATATGGACGTGTTGATTGCACTGGGTACGGTTGCATCCGTCATTACAGGGTTTGTAGCAATAGGCTTTCAGTTGGAATGGATTGATGCACAGTTTTACAGTTTTGCCGGAATTGCAGCAATGATAATGGCATTTCATTTAACCGGCAGGTATGTCGAAACAAAAGCGAGGGGTAGAGCTTCAGAAGCGATCACCCGCCTGCTCACACTTGAGGCTGCATCCGCAAATGTACTAAGAAATGGGGATGAGAAAGAGGTTCCGTTAAAGGAGTTGAGGTTAAATGATATTATGATCGTGCGGCCTGGAGAGAAAATACCCACCGACGGAGAGATTGTGAATGGGAAAAGTTCAATTGATGAATCGATGGTTACAGGGGAGTCTATGCCGGTTGTCAGAGGTGAGGGGGAACAAGTAATTGGCGGGACGATTAACACCGAAGGCACTATCAGAGTGGAAGTTAAAAAACTGGGGGAAGATACTTTTCTGAACCAGGTGGTACGACTCGTAGAAGAGGCTCAGGTCTCCAAAATTCCGATTCAAACGTTTGCTGATCGGGTAACAGCGATTTTTGTCCCCATTATTTTATTATTGGCTTTAGCTACATTTCTTTTTTGGTGGATTTTTCCGGATCTCCTGAACCCAATGTTATTGTGGGCGGAAACTTTTATCCCCTGGATTATAACAGATTTAGAGCCATTGAGTCAGGCTTTCTTTGCAGCATTAGCTGTTCTGGTGATTGCTTGTCCATGTGCATTGGGCCTGGCAACACCTACGGCGTTGATGGCCGGGTCAGGTTTGGGGGCTGAAAATGGCATTTTAATTCGGCGAGGTGAAGCGATTCAGATATTACAAGAGGCTACATGTTTTGTCTTTGATAAGACCGGAACGTTGACAAAAGGAGAGCCGGAAGTTGTAGATTGGTCTCAGATTAGAGGTAAAAAAGAGAGCACTGAATGGCTGACTGCTTCTTTGGAAAATCAATCTGAGCACCCGATTAGTCGTGCTTTGACTCATGTTGTTCAAAACAGGCCGTACGGTGATGTAGATTCATTTGAGTCATTTACCGGTTTGGGAGTGAAAGGCGTGGTTGATGGAAAAACAATCATAGCCGGGAACATGGATTTAATGGCAAAAGAGTCTATAGATATCGATGAGAATGTGAAATACAGTGCCGAAGAGATGATGAAAAATGGACTGACTACGATCTTTATTTCAGTCGATGGAGATGTGCAAGCCGTTGCCGGATTGAGAGATACAATAAAGGAGGGGGCATATGAGTTGATTGAGAGTCTGCAATCATCGGGCTTTAAGACGGTTATGCTAACCGGTGACCATGAGACTTCTGCAAAAATGATTGCCGGAAAACTAAATATCCATTCAGTAATTGCGGGGGTCAAACCGGACCAGAAATCTCAAAAAATTGAAGAACTTCAATCGGGGGGTGAGGTAGTTGTAATGGTTGGGGATGGAATCAATGATGCCCCGGCACTGACAAGAGCTGATGTTGGAATTGCAATCGGAAGCGGGACGGATATCGCCATTGAAGCCGGCGCTATTATACTTGTAGATGGAAATCCACTGGCTGTGTTAAAAGCAGTTGAATTAAGCCGGCAAACCTTTAAAAAGATTCGGCAAAATCTATTCTGGGCGTTTTTCTATAATGTTGTTATGATTCCGGTTGCTGTTATAGGGTTGATGCACCCCGTATTGGCAGAAATTGCAATGGCATTAAGTTCGATCAATGTTGTGGGTAACTCAAAAAGATTGTCTGATAAAAAATTATAATAATGTGCATAACTCATACTCTATTTATAATCAATAAAATTCATTGAATCTATAAATCAGCTTAATTTTATACGTTTATTAGTAAATTTTAATAAACATGTAATTAAGAAATCTGATTTATTTGATGTGGATAACTTGATCTTAATCATTTTTTTTCATACCTATGGGCATCGTGGATAGATCTCTTTTAATTTCTTGCTCAAAATGAAAAATTGGAAAAAATTGCTCTTCAAAATCGCAGTGGTGGTGGTCATCATCATTGTTGCATTTACAGGGTAGTCGTTTATTATAACTAATGCTCAATATCGATGTCCATGAGGATATGATTAATCCCATCGACATCATAAGGTTCGCTTCTTTTATGAAAGCCCATGGAGTGATAAAAGTTCTCCAGATATTCCTGCGCTTCAATCACTACCTTCGATTCTTTCTCATCACTAAGAATGTCAAGTGCTTTTCCCATTAATTTTTTTCCTAAACCCAAACTGCGGTATTTGGGATTTACAATCACCCGGCCAATAGAGGGTGCGTCAAATTTTTTTCCTCCGGGTACAATTCTGCAATATGCTGCAAGAGAATCATTGTCATAAAGAAGTAAATGTCGGGAGACCGGATCTAAAGCGTCGATATCATCATAAATACAATCTTGTTCAATAATAAACACGTCTTGGCGTAGCTTTAAGGCCCAATAAAGATCAATTGCCTCGAATTGATCAAATTCATGTATAATTTTCCAGTTCATTCGATAAACTTTTTTGATTTTCTTCCGTAGAGAAGAGAAACTGCAATTAAATGAGGTCATATGTTAAAAATCCTACTGATCAATAGCATAATAATTTTTATAGGCGCATACCTGTTGGAAGGTGTTTCGATTAAAAGTTTCTGGACGGCCGTTGGGGTTGCCATATTACTGGGTTTGATTAATATGTTTATCAAACCTCTCATCCTGCTCATTACACTTCCGCTAACCATTTTAACATTGGGATTATTTGTTCTTGTAATTAATGCGGGGATATTAATGCTGATCGACAAACTGGTAGATGGATTTAAAATCAAAGGTTTTTGGTGGGCAGTTCTCTTTAGTATCTTCATTTCAATAGCTAATACGGTCTTGTTCTGGATATTTTAGGGTTATCTGAAGCATATCTTTAGAATAAAAATAATAGAGAGTGAAATGGTTTCATTCGTTTAGATAGTTAGCGACAGTGCGTATATTGCAACTGATTAACGAAGAAAGCATTTTAAGGATGGTTAGAAAAAAAGTAGTTGTTAAAAATGAAAGCGGGCTGCATGCCCGCCCCGCCTCCGTTCTGGTTAAAGTAGCATCAGGATTTGAGTCTGAATTCACAATTAAGATGTATGGGTATCATGTGAATGGGAAAAGTATACTGGGTGTCATGACTTTAGCTGCAGAGTTTGGTTCCGAAATGGAGCTTATTTTAGAGGGTTCCGATGAAGAAAAAGCACTTGATACAATTGTCGAACTATTCGAATCGAAATTCAAGGAGGAGAATTAGATGAATCCGGGAAGTAATTCCATCGACCTGACAGGAAAAGCCGTATCGAGTGGGATAGGGATCGGGCCGGTAACTATTATTAATACTAAATCGACAACTGTAAGGCCGGATAAAATTGATCCGGATGAAGTAAAAACACACCTTCAGAAGCTAAGAGATTCACGCAATTTACTATTAAGTGAATATGAAATATTAAGAGACGAATCGCACCTTCAAAGCGCGAAGGATATTCTTGAAGCTCAAATCCAGACGCTAAAAGATCCTGAGGTAAAAAAGAGAGTACAGTATAAAATTGAATCGGAGAGGCTTTCTGTTGGATATGCAATATTCAGTACACTAAATGAATATATTCAATTGCTAGAATCATCAGGAGTGCAGTGGGCTAATGATCGTGCAGTGGATATCGTTGCAATAAGGGATGAATGGATCGATGTTGTATCAGAGAATAGAAGAGAATTCTCTATGAGCAAAGGAGATGTCATCTTTGCAGAAGAGATTCCGCCGGCTTTGATGGTAAAGATCAGCCGGATTAAAGTGGCGGCTATTGTGATGGAAAAAGGAGGAGACACATCACATGCCGTGATCTTGTCACAATCATTGGGGATACCGTGTGTGATTAACACTCATTGGAATCGATATCAGGTAAAAGAGGGGATGTTGGTGATCGTTGATGGCTTGGATGGACATGTAATCATCAATCCGGACGATCAACAATTAACCAAATATAAAAAGAGAAGAGAGCAGGATCTTTCAAGGGTAAAGGAGTCACTGAAGTGGGCAAAAAAAGAGCACTTGACTAAATGCGGAAAACCCTATTTTCTGCGGGCAAATGTTGAATTTTTAGAAGAGTTGCCAAAAATAGCAACTCATGGTGCAAAAGGGATCGGACTTCTCCGCACGGAAACGGTTTTGTTTGAAACAACAGAATTTGATGTAAAGGAACAGGTTGAATTCTACTCAAATGTGCTCAAAACTACTGAGCAGGAATCTGTTACTATCCGGCTTTTTGATGCAGGTGGTGATAAGCTGATTAATGATAAAAACAGTGAAGCGAACCCCTTTTTAGGTTGGCGGGGAGTTCGGATGCTACTGGATGAGCCTCAGCTTCTTAAAAAGCAGCTGGAAGCCCTCTATAGAGTTTCGGAAGATTATAAAGGGAGATTAAAAATCCTGGTTCCGATGGTATCCCGATTAGAGGAGATTCGTGCACTGAAGAAAGTTGCCAAAGAAGTAAGAGCTGAATTGAAAGCGAAGAATGTTAAGTTTGATCCATCAATACCTATAGGGATCATGGTAGAAGTACCAAGCGTTGTGATGATGGCAAATAAAATTGCAGAATATGTCGACTTTTTCAGTATCGGCACGAACGATTTAACTCAATATACGCTGGCAGTTGATAGAGGGAATGAGAAGATCTCTGCCCTTTTTGACAGTTATCACCCGGCCATATGGAGAATGATTAAAATGACAAAAGAGGCGGCTGACAATCACAATATCCCCATTTCTGTTTGTGGAGAAATGGCTTCCAAGCCGGAAGCCGCTGCCTGTTTGATGGGGATGGGTATAAATGATCTGAGTATGAACACAAGTGCGATACCAAATGTGAAAGCTGTTTTATGCAGCCATACGATGAAGGAATTAATTGAACTTTCTGACCGGGTATTAGAAGAGGATGAATTAAAAGGAATCCATAACCTTTTTTCTAAATGGAAAATTAAGGACTAAAAAAAGAGAATACTTAAACCATTTCTTTAGTTTGCTTTGAATGCTAAGAAGGGAAACGCTACCATGCATCAATCATTTAATTATTATTTAATATTTTGTTAATAATGTTAACTAAATATCGCCTTTTATTAAATGTAAACTGCATAAAATGATTTATTGTCATAAATTAATTAAGTATCTTTTAGGATTATTCAATTTACCAATTTTAAAGAATATAAATTATGTTAAAGAAAGAATTTACGCCAAAAAGAACGGTTTGTAAGGTTACATTTTCAATTCCGAAAGAGTGGGCAGAAAAAAAAGTTCATATTGTCGGTGATTTTAATGATTGGAATGAACATTCCGACTCTATGGAACTTAAAAAGGGAAAGTGGGTGAAAACTCTGCGATTAAAACCTCAAACTACGTACCGTTTTAAATATTTGATCGACCAAAAAAGATGGGAAAATGATGACGCAGCAGATTCATACATCACTAATAATTTTGGTTCAGAAGATAGTGTCCTTCAAATCGGAAAATAAATTATGCCAATCCCTTTTCATGTAGATGAATTCAAAAACAACTCACTCACTGAATGGCTTGGGAGAGAATTTATTTACCTGGATGAGATTGAATCTACAAATAGTTTTTTGAAGAGGTTACCGGCCGACCAATTGAGTCATGGGACTGTATTATTAACAGATAACCAGACTTCCGGACGCGGACAGTATGAAAAAAAATGGGTCTCAGATCCATTTAAAAATCTAACATTTACAATTGCATTAAAGCCTAAGATTAATTCAAGCCTTACTCTTCTTACGTTGGCTTGTGCTTCTGCAATTTCAGACGTTTTGCAGAGATACTGCCAAAAGCCCATTCAGATTAAATGGCCAAATGATATTTTTGCAGGAGAAAAGAAGATGGGAGGTATTCTCACAGAGTCTGTATTTATGGGGAATCGAATTGAACGGGTACTGATTGGAATTGGGATCAACATCAATCAAACTGAAATAAAACAGTTAAACTCTTACAATTCGTGTTCATTGGCTGATCTATCACAGATGAAGTTTACCAGAGAGGGACTCTTGAGTGAGTGCCTTACAGAGATCGAAATTATATATGATCATTGGGTACAGTTGAATCCGGTCATGATAAAATCTATTCATTCCAGGCTGATTGGATATGGCGAGTGGGTAAAACTACAAGTTTATGATGAGCTACTTCCGTATACATATAAATGCTTAGGGGTGAATGAAAAAGGTGAGTTATTAATGTTGAATGAGCAGTTAGATGTTGATAAATTCTCTTATGAGCAAGTTCGAATCGTCCCTATTAAATCAACACTTCAAAAAGTGTAAAGAAGCTTATCCGGAACTGGATACTGAGAGAGTCGTTGTTGGTGTCAGTGGCGGACCGGATTCCATGTCTCTTCTCTATCTGCTGCACAGAAATTCTGTTAATACAATTGTTGTTCACTGTAATTATCAATTGAGGGACAAATCATCAGATTTGGATCAGGCCTTGGTTGAAGATGTTTGCACTCTTTGGGGGTTGGAGTGCGTATCCGTCCGATTGGAATCTGATACTGCAAATGCTGGAAATTTTCAGGATTGGGCTCGAAATGAGCGGTATCGAATATTTCAGGATATCCAAAATGAGTATAAAGCTGCCTACATCTTAACTGCTCATCATGAAGATGATCAGATAGAGACCATTTTTCAAAAAATATTAAGGGGTGCAGGATTAACTTCATGGAAGGGGATGAGACTGCTGGAAGGTGTATTGATGCGGCCTTTATTGGAAGTTTCACGCAGTGATATTATGTCGTTCGTACAGGAGTTTAATATTCCCTATCGAATTGACGGGTCGAACGAAGAGTCAACATATGCAAGGAATTTTATACGAAATCAGTGGTTTCCGGAAGTTAATCGCCTGTTTCCGGGTTGGAAATCAAACATGTTGCAATTGCCTGAACGTGCAGAGGAGTACAGGGAGATGTCTGATATGATTCTCACTCAATTATTGGATCGTCCGGGTCATCTGAACCGGGAAAAATTCCTGTCATTAAAAGAGCGGCTGAAACCGGTTTTAATGCATCGATTTATACAAATCAGCAGACATCCCGTGGAAGTGAGTACGGGGTTTTTGTCTAATCTTGAAGGTCTTAAAAACCTGCAAACCGGAAAAAGAATTCAAATTACAGAATCGATCTTTCTGCTGCGTGAAAGAGATCATTTTATTCTCTATAAAGAGAGTGAATCGAAAGAATCAGATGTTGTAATTGAGGATCAGGATTTAGATAATGGACTCTCACTTTTTGGTTTCGATTGGTATATCGACAATGAATTCAGTTCATTGGATCGATCCAAAATTCAACTTGATTATCAGGAATTACTCTTTCCATTAACTGTAAGATATTGGAAGGCAGGAGATCAAATTCAACCTTTAGGGATGAAAGGACGGCAGAATGTTTCGGATCTTCTCACAAATTATAAAGTATCTGCAAAATCGAAAAAACAGGCAAAAGTGGTGGAGTCTTTTGATGGAACCGTTTATGCAGTTATATTCCCCGACGGATTTAAAAACGGGCAGTTTGGGGTAATATCTGAGAAAGTTCGTTGTAGCGAAGAGACATTTAAAACGTTAACAATAGCAATAATTTAATTTATGGATCTGTATCAACCGGAGACCATTCATGTAAATGGGGAGAAATTCAGAGTATATTTGACTCACGAAGAGATCCAGCAGCGAATTAAACAGTTAGGAAATCAGATTAGTATAGATCTAAAAGATAAGCGTCCGATATTTATTGGTGTTTTGAACGGGGCTTATATCTTTCTGGCTGATTTAATGCGATATGTATCTATTCCCTGTGAGGTCGATTTTCTCAAATTGAGCAGTTATGGAGATGAGAAAGTCTCATCCGGTCAAGTGCAAGACTTGAAAGAGATCAATGCTCAGATAAAAGGGAGGCATGTGATTCTGGTAGAGGACATCATTGATACCGGCCTTTCTATGAAGTATCTTGTTGAAAAATTGAAACGTTTGGAACCTGCATCACTCTCTGTTGCAACCATGCTACACAAAACAGAAGCTACAAAACATGAGGTTCAAATTGATTATGTAGGATTCAAAATACCAAATTTATTTGTGCTGGGTTATGGTTTGGACTATGCACAGGAAGGCCGGAATTTGGCTCAAATTTATATTCTGGAAGAGTAGATATTTTGCAGGAACTATCAATTAAATATTTATCAATTCAAGGTTGCAAAGGCCTTTGAAAGGTTGCTATATTTAAGACTATCGAATTTTTTTGATTTCACCACATGGAGAGATGGCTGAGTGGTCGAAAGCGCTCCCCTGCTAAGGGAGTATACTTCAAAAGGGTATCGAGGGTTCGAATCCCTCTCTCTCCGCACAGAACTGCCGATTATTGCTCTTAAAGAGGGATAATCGGCTTTTTTTATTTATTAGAATCGACTCATTATTTTAACACTGAATAATTTCTTTAAGAATAGTTTGTTTAGGGCTGGAGTGAGTCCGTATTTATTACTCCGGTTGTTACCCAATTTTTTAGATCATGTTTATAAACGAATTATTGAAAAAACGGTTAGAAAAGCGAAGTAAATTGGTCAGGAATAATGGAGTCGATATAAACACTAATCATTGAGATGATAGAACCCGGTTTTATATACTTTTTATTATTAGAATTCATTCCTGCTGCCTTCATTCCCGTGTTTATTTATTTCGCACGAATATTGGATGTAAGCATGGGTACGCTCCGCATCATGTTTATCTCTAAAGGATTTCGGGGCAAAGCAACGCTGCTGGGTTTCGTGGAAGTTTTGATATGGATCGTGATTGTGGCTCAAATATTTTCGAATTTGGACAATTGGATGAACTATGTTGCCTATGCGGGTGGATTTGCAACCGGAAATTTTATAGGTATGACCATCGAAGAGCGCATGAAAATGGGTGTCCAAATATTCAGGATCATTGTTGGAGAGGGTAGTGCAGATCTCATAGATGCTCTTCGAGGGAATGACTTTCGCATCACTTCGGTCAATGGTGAAGGTGTTTATGGCCCGGTGAAAGTCATTTTTACGGTTGCAAAACGAAAACGATGGTCAGAACTTTCTGACATTGTAAATAAGTATGCACCCAATGCCTTTTACTCAGTGGAAGATGTAAAACATGTATCTCAAATTGATGAAGTGCCTTATTCCCAAAAAGATGATATAATGACCAGAATGCTTAAGCTGAAGAAAAGCATTTAATAGGCGTGAAAAGTGAAAAGGGAAAAGATTTGACCCGAAGAAGTAATTAGACTGTATTAAAAATATGCTGTTTAACCTAAATACTTTTCACTTCTAACTTTTCACTTTTCACTCTAGTCACTTTTTTGATTCAGCCATGAAACGGAAAGATTTGCTTCATGCTTCTCTACAAGGATTTTGCTATAGAGTTCACTTCGTCGAGCATTTTTATACCGGTGACCACCGGCATCTTTTAATTTAGATGCAGTAATAGTAGCAATTGAATAGTCATTATCCAGTTTCCGGCACTCAGTGATGATATCACCAAATGGATCAAGAATCATGGAGCATCCGTTTTTGAGTTGATCGGCATCCATTCCAATCGGATTTGCGAAGACAACGTAACAAGCATTGTCATAAGCACGCGCAGGCAGCCATTTCATCAGCCACTGGCGTCCTTTGAGTCCATCGAATTCAATTCGCAGGGAGGTCGGGTCTTTATGGCGCCTTTCCCATAATTCCGGGTCCACAAATCCGGCCCCCGGTCTGGTGGAGGGTGTGCACATTGTAACATGTGGCATAAATATGATATCTGCACCCAACAGATTGGTTGCCCTGACATTCTCAATAATATTATTATCATAACAGATCAAAATCCCGCAAGTCCATCCATACAGTTCAAAAAGTGTGTATTGATCGCCGGCTGATAAATATTGGCTTATAAATGGATGTAATTTTCGATGTTTTGCCAACACTCCATCTCTATTTACTGCTATATAGGAGTTGTAAACGCGGTCGTTATGATCCTTTTCAAAAAGGCCTGCCAGAATGGTAATATCAAATTCATCCGCAATATCCCTTAGAGTCTCTACAGAAGGGCCATCCGGAACAAATTCAGCAAGTTCAAGCAGTTCGTTTTTGGAAAGGGATTTCGCAATGGTATACCCGCTTATACAACACTCATGAAAAACAACAACATTTGCGCCATCTTCTGCTGATTTGCCACATATACGCCTTATTTCAGACAAATTGTACTTCTTGTCCATACTCCGATGTTCAAACTGAACAGTGGCAATTTTCAAATTTTTCATATTTGGGATGATTTTACAGAATAATATTCAATCAGATTAGAGTCCATTCAAGGGATCAGTTCATAACAAAGTAATCGGTTCAATCTCTTAAATCAAAATCATGCAACAAGAGAATCATTCTGAATCGAAACATGCTACAGTTATCATAATCAGTGATATAAAACTATTGTGATTTTATATTATAAGTTTCTGAAGCCTTAATCACCCATTAGTGTTACTACAAGATTTCTGGGGCGGGCATGATTACGGTGTTCACACAGGTATATTCCCTGCCATGTACCCAGATTGAACTGTCCTTTGGTTATAGGTATTGTGACTGAATGACCAAGGATTGAGCTCTTCAAGTGAGAGGTCATATCATCATTCCCTTCGTAGTTGTGTTCAAAGAGCGACGGATCTTCAGGCACCATTCGGTTAAAGTGTGTTTCAAAGTCATGACGTACGGTTGGATCTGCATTTTCATTGATGGTTAATCCAGCGCTGGTGTGCTTTATATGAATATGTGCCAAACCGGTTTTTATAGACGCTAATTCCGGAATCCGGTTCAATATTTCTGATGTGATAAGATGAAATCCGCGGGGTTTGACGGGGAGTTGAATTTCTTTCTGTATCCAGGCCATAAATTGTGATTCTGTTAAAATTTGGATTATTTCAGCTTGATTTCTGACTCATACGGTTTAGATTCTGACTAAGACAGACTGAATACGGATTGGTTTAGTTTTGATGTTGATTCGTTCAGCTTGACTTCTGAGTGTATGGTTGCTTCTCATTGTTTAAATATCGAATAAATTACCCAAACAGGCCTGCTACAATTCCACCATCATGACTTATAGTCTGTCCTGTGACATACCCACTATGCGGTGAAAGCAACCATGCAGCCAATGAGGCAAACTCTTCTGCAGTTCCCATCCTTCCGACCGGTATATTTGAAATGAGCTCAGACTTTGCCTGGTCAAACGGAATCCCTTTTGTACTGCTATTGTTTTTAATAACTCGCTCAATAGCAGGGGTTTCATGAGAACCGGGGGCTAACAGATTCACGGTTACCCCACTATCTGCGATTTCAAGTGCAAGGGATTTGGCAAATCCTGCTATTCCCGCCCGAAAGGCGTTACTCAATACTAATGCAGGCAGAGGCTGTTTTACGGTCTGGCTCTCGATAAATACCATTCGTCCATATCTTGATTCCTTCAGAATGGGGGCGATCCGTAATGCGAGATCTATTTTCCAGCGCATTACCAATTGCCAGGCAGAATCCCAATCTTTCATATCTGTCTGAAGGGGTGTTCCGGTAGGCGGTCCGCCTGCATTAAAAACGATCCCGTGAAGGGGACTGTTTTTAGCACTTTTTTCAATTTGATCCAAAGTTTCACGATAGATTAGACTGCCTTCGATAATTTCTGCCTTCTCACCGAAGTGATGAAACTGTTCTCTTAGTTGTTCACCTCTTCGGGCAACGATTACGACAGAGGCTCCTTCAATTAGAAGTTGTTTTGCAATCGCATGACCAAACCCGCTGCTTGCCCCACAAATGATAAAACGTTGATTAGATATTTTTAAATCCATGATTTGAATGAGTTATTCGTGTAACCTTCTTGTTTAAAATTCTCTTCTTTAATGATTTAAACCCATAAAATGATAACACAGGGAATATACGAATGCTTCTGTTTGAATAAATCCCATCTGATTAAATGTAAAATAATATATACAGTCCAAATTTACACTGGATTAGTAAGATTGTTAAATAACTGATAAAACAAGAATTTAAGTGATATATTTATTACTCATTTCGCAACTGACTACCTTCACTGATCCGGATCGGTTCTCTTGCAACTGTTTAAATATATTTTTATCTGATGTTATGAAAATTTTGATAGCACTTGGACTCTTTATACTGATTATACCTCAGACAGCAATTTCGCAAACCCAAGAGGCCATTCCCATCACAAGAATTACCGAACCTATAACTTTGGATGGTTTGAGTACTGAATTGGCATGGGAAGATGTGGAATCTTTTCCAATGGTTATACATGAACCCATTTTTGGAGCGGAACCTACGGAGAGAACCGAAATGCTGGCTGCGTATGATGACGAATACATCTATTTTGCAATGCGTGGTTATGATTCAAATCCGGAGAGGATACGTGGAAATGTATTGATCAGAGATCGATTTGGCAGTGATGATTATTTTGAAGTGATGATTGATACGTTCAATGACAATGAAAATGCAATGATTTTCACTACAAACCCCAATGGTATCCGAAGGGATGTCGCGATATCCAATGATGCGACCGGTCCTGTTGGTTCATGGTTAAATCCGGATTTCAACACTTTTTGGGATACAGCAGTAACGAGGAATCAAGAGGGATGGTTTGCAGAGGTTAGAATTCCATTTTCAAGTTTAAGATTTCAGGACGATAATGGAAGGGTTGTTATGGGCTTATCAATGCATCGAATTATCGTGAGAAAGACTGAAAGAGCCATCTTCCCGGCGATTGAGCCCAACACAAATTTTGCATATTTAAAACCTTCCCGAATGCAAAAGATCGTGCTGGAAGGAGTTGAGAGTCAGCGTCCGGTGTACATTAGACCCTATGTTTTAGGCGGAATCGAGAGATTAAGTGAGATACTTCCGGACGACTCTGGGTATACATTCAAGAATAGCAGAATGACTGAAGCAGGATTGGATGTAAAATATGGATTAACAAATAATCTCACATTAGATCTCACTGTAAATACAGATTTTGCTCAGGTTGAGGCAGACGATCAGCAAGTAAATCTGAGCCGTTTTTCACTATTTTTTCCGGAAAAAAGACAGTTTTTCCAGGAGAGAGCCGGTTTATTTGAATTTCGAACCGGTGGACAAAGCCGACTGTTTCACAGTAGAAGAATCGGTTTAACGGGTGATGGGGAAATGGTGCGCATTTTGGGCGGAGCAAGAGTCGTAGGGAAAGTGGGGGAGTGGGATGTGGGCTTACTGAATATGCAAACCGACAGGCAGGGAAATCAGGCTGCAGAGAACTTTGGTGCGATTCGGCTCCGGCGTCAGGTTTTTAATCCATATTCTTACGCAGGACTGATTGCAACCAGCCGAATTGGTGTAGATGGGCAATATAATATGGCGTATGGTGTGGATGGCTCTTTTCGTCTCTATGGGGATGATTATCTGACATTTCAGTGGGCTCATACCTTTGATGAAACGGAAGGATTTCAACGCAGTTCCAGTCCATCCGAAAGCGGCAGAATCTCAGCAGCGTTTGAAAGACGGCTGCAGGACGGTTTTGGATATGAAACCGGTTTCGTTTGGTCAGGCCCGGACTATAATCCGGGTATGGGTTTTATCCAACGAACAGATTTTACCCAATTTAGCCAGGAGTTGTCTTATACGTATCGACATGGTGAGGAATCACGGTTTATATCAAATGGTGTATCTCTTGAGGCAGAACTTTTTTATAGAAATATCGGGTGGGATATTGAAACAGTTCAGGTTGAATCTGATTGGGGCTTTCTTCTTAAGTCAGGAAACCAAGGCTCACTGGGTTTACGTATGACACAAGAAAACCTGCTTTTTTCTTTTAATCTCGATCAGGAAACAGTCATATCAGCAGGCGATTATACGTTTTATCAATTAAGAGGATCCTACTCAATGTCGAGGGCCGGACTATTTCGAATGTCCGCAAATGCAGAAATTGGAGAATTTTATGACGGTGAGGGTGCTTCAATTTCGCTTCAGCCTAGCTGGAATGTCTCACCACACCTGGAACTCGGAGGTTCATATAATTTTGTATATGTAGATTTCGCAGACCGAAATCAACAATTCACTTCTCATCTGGCGCGTTTGAGATTGGGAATACCATTTAACACTCAGGTATCTACGAATCTATTTCTTCAATACAATAGTGTTACGGACTCATTCTCTACGAATGCAAGATTTCGATATAACTTCCGTGAAGGAAATGATCTATGGATTGTATATAACGAAGATCTAAATACGAATACCCGGCCTTATATGTTACCTGAAATGCCCCGCAGCCGGTTTCGTACCTTTATGATAAAGTATACCCATACGTTTATTATTTGATGGGACAGACGAATAAATACGACTCCATGTTTTAATACGTTTTGTAGTCTGAGTTTGCACTCTTTTCTGTAGTCTGATATTTCATAAATATGTTCAATAGTCTTATAACTAATTGAAATAAACTGTATATTTAAGGCTGTCCATTTTTCGATTTTTAATCTATTAAATGGTTCACATTCATTTGATGAACTCACTTTACAATAAATTATGACACAAGATATAAGAAATATCGCAATTATTGCCCATGTTGATCACGGAAAAACTACGTTGGTCGACCAAATGCTTAAACAGAGCGGTACATTCAGAGAGAATCAACAAGTTGCTGAAAGAGTTATGGATTCCGGTGATCTTGAAAAAGAGAAAGGAATTACAATCAGTTCAAAAAATACAGCAGTTTTATGGGAAGGAACTAAAATAAATATTGTTGACACTCCTGGTCACGCCGATTTTGGGGGTGAAGTAGAGCGTATTCTAAAAATGGTGAATGGCGTTATTCTTCTGGTTGATGCTGCCGAAGGCCCTTTGCCTCAAACGAAATTTGTGTTGAGAAAATCCTTGGAATTGGGTTACAGGCCCATTGTTCTCATTAATAAAATTGATAGGGGAGATGCACGGCCTGATGCAGTTCTGAATGAGATATTTGATCTTTTTGTGACTTTGGACGCAGATGATGACCAGCTTGATTTTCCGGTTCTCTATGCAATTGGTATTCAAGGGATTGCTAAAGATCATCTAAGTGATGAAAGTGACAGTTTGAAACCACTTTTCAAAAAAATTATCGAACATATACCTTCTCCGGAACAAAATCCGGATGCATCCTTTAAGATGCTCGTCAGTAATGTAGATTGGAATGATTATGTTGGGAGAATCGCTGTAGGCCGTGTAGAGCAGGGTACTATCGTCACCAATCAGGAGATTGTATTGGTAGACCGGAAAGGGAAACAAAAAATGAAAGGGAAAGCGACTAAACTTTTTACTTTTAATGGATTGAACAGGGAACCGGTTGATAAAGCATTGGCAGGAGATATTTTTGCACTGGCCGGGTATGATGCCGTCGAGATAGGCGATACGTTAACAGATATCTCCGATCCTACTCCAATTGAGTATTACGATATTGATCAGCCGACAATGGCTATGTATTTCAGAGTAAATAACTCTCCATTTGCAGGAAAAGAGGGCGATTATGTGACATCAAATATGATTAAAGACCGTCTTAATAAGGAGATTCGAACCAACGTTTCTATCAAAGTTAGTGCAACAGACAACCCGGACATTTTTAAAGTTGCCGGCAGAGGTGAATTACAGTTGTCTATTTTAATTGAGACGATGAGAAGAGAAGGATTTGAATTTTCAGTATCCCGTCCTGAAGTACTTTTGAGAGAGGTTGATGGAAAAATTCATGAACCTTACGAGGAAGTTGTGGTCGATGTTCATACCGACTACAGTAACAAAGTGATTGATAATCTTCAGAAAAGAAAGGGGATTATGACTTCTATGGTGAGCGAAGGGGAGAACAACCGTATTGAGTTTAAGGTACCATCACGCGGATTGATTGGGTTTAGAGGCGAGATGATGACTGAAACACGCGGGACAGGAATTATGCACCAGCAGTTTTTTGCATATGAACCCTATGCCGGTGAGATTGCAGGACGAACCAGGGGCGCGCTGATCGCATTGGAACAGGGGGATGTAACACCGTATGCTCTTGAAGGATTGCAAGATCGTGGGCAGTTCATTAGCGAGCCGGGCGATCCTGTCTATATGGGACAAGTTGTGGGGATTAACAAACGCTCTGATGATATGGTCGTAAACGTTGTTAAAAGGAAAAATCTGACAAACCATCGTGCGACTCAGACATCTGACTCTGTAAAAATCTCACAAGCAAAAAAAATGAGCCTGGAGCAGTGTATTGAATTTTTGGATACGGATGAACTCCTTGAAGTAACTCCAAAAAGCTTACGGATTCGAAAACTCTATTTGGATCCTAATGATAGAAAAAGAGCTCAAAAACAGAAGGAGATGGCTTAGTTTTTTAGGCAGAAGGCAGAAGGCAGAAGGCAGAAGGGTCTCACTTCTCTACGCAATGCATGGAATGCATTTTATAAAAACTCGGTTCTTTTGGTATGAAAAATTTCAATAGCCACCGAGTCTTTAAGCGGAACAGTCATAAACCGAATCCGGATGGTGAGTATGTTCTCTATTGGATGCAGATCAACCGCCGTTTCCACTACAATTTTGCTTTGGAATATGCGGTAAACTGGGCCAATAAATTGGATAAACCACTACTGATACTTGAAGCATTTTCATGTGATTATCCCTGGGCAACAGATCGTACTCATACTTTTATGATGCAAGGAATGGCAGAACACACTGATTATGCCCTTTCAAAAAATATAAACTATTTTCCATTTGTAGAGCAGGAAGCAGGGCAGTATAAAAAGTTACTGTTTGATCTCTCTTCTAAAGCATCTCTTTTAATCACAGATGAATATCCGGTTTTTATCATGCGAAATCGGAATGAAACGTATTCAAAAGAATTAACTATCCCATATATCACCGTAGATAGTAACGGACTTATTCCCCTTGGGCTCACTAAAAAAGACCCTTACAGTGCATATCTTTTCAGAAAAATTATGCAGAAGAATTTTGTAGAGGCGTTTACCAATCCACCGGTAAAAGATCCGCTCGAAGAACTAAATGACAGAGAACCTATTGAGATAGATCAAGATATCGTAAAACATCTGCCAGTGGCACAAGATGCTTTCAATGATATGAAATCGTTTATTTCAAAACTGGACATTAATCATTCTGTAAAGCCGATTGATTGGCATGGTGGCAGATCAGCAGGGTTGGGTATGTTAGGGCAATTTGTTCAAAATTCTTTATTAGAGTACGGTGAGAAAAGAAATCATCCAGATGAAAAGAAAACAAGTCAACTGAGTGCCTGGCTCCATTTTGGTAAAATTTCAGAGTATGAAGTTGTAAAAACTGTATTGAATTACCAGCCAAAGGGATGGGATCTCAATAAAATATCCTACAATAATGGGTCAACTGGCGGGTTTTTTAATGGGGACCCTAATATTGATGGATATTTGGATGAAGTAATTACATGGCGGGAAGTTGGATTTCATTTTGCACATCATCGGCCAGACTACGATCGCTTTGAGAGTTTACCTGATTGGGCATTGCAAACGTTGAATGATCATAGGAATGATCCCAGAGAGTGGATCTACTCCTATGAACAGTTAGCTGCATCAGAAACGCATGATGAGATATGGAATGCTGCACAGACACAACTTAGGGAAGAGGGGATGATCCACAATTATTTACGTATGCTTTGGGGTAAAAAAGTAATTGAATGGACTCCTGATCCCGAAACAGCTCTCCAGCACCTGATAAATCTGAATAACACGTATGCCATAGATGGCCGCGATCCGAATAGTTATTCCGGCATTTTTTGGTGTTTTGGCCGTTTCGACAGAGCCTGGCAGGAGAGAGAGATTTTTGGAAAAATAAGATATATGACCAGTGATAGTACAAGAAAAAAGGTAAAGCTGAAGCACTATTTAAATAAATTTGGCAGTCAGAAAAGCTTGCTTTGATTACAGTTTTTTGATCAGTTCCGTTACCAATTTTGCAAAATCTTCTTTTCGGGATTCAGCTGCTTCCTTCACTTCAGAATGATCCAGTTTTCCTTTATGGACTCCGGCTGCCATATTCGTTACCAATGATATGGCTGCAGATGGAACATTTAGTCTGGATGCTTCAATCAATTCCGGAAGTGTGCTCATTCCGACTACATCCCCGCCCAAGACACGAAATGCCCGGATTTCTGCTTTTGTCTCATAGTTTGGCCCCTTCACATAGACGTAGGATCCTTTTTGCAGACTCAGACCAATTTCGCCGGCAATTTCTTGTACTTTTTCAGCTATGGGATATAAATTATATCTGAATAATTCAGCTGATTCCGCAGAGGCAGGATGAAAAGGTCTGATGAGGTCATTTATAACCATCAAATCACCGATTTGGAATCCGGTATTGATGGCACCGGCAGCATTGGAAATAATCAGTTTATCTGCATCAAAAGCTTTGGCAATCCTGACCGGAAGTACGGTTTTTGAAAAAGTATGGCCTTCATAAAAATGGAATCTGCCCGAAAATGCAATCACTTTTTCACCGGCAACTTCTCCCGATACCAATTCTCCACTGTGTCCCTGAACAGATGTAGCAGGGAAATGGGGGATTTGGTGGTAGGATAATCTTACAGGATATTGGATTAATTCCGCAAATGAACCTAATCCGGAACCCAAAATAATAACGGCTCCAACCTTTTTAGGAACTCCATTTTGAACTAAATAAGACCTGATTTCATCAATCTCCTCAGTCATATTTGTCATACATTTTCAATTGTGTAGCCCTCTTTGCCTAAGTCATCGACCAATTTGAAGAGTGGATTATCAGTTTCATGATAAGCCATTATCGTAAACTTTTCATTGTATGCTAATTTCTTTAATCGATTTCTTGCTTCCATACTCTGTTTGGGATCATAATCAAATTTTGCAAGAAAGGTTTTATTTACGGCAACTCTGCGTCCCAATACGTCTCCGGCCATTAAATACCGGTGATCTCCATTTCTGTAAAAGAGTGCTAAATGATGCTCAGTATGGCCACCGATTTCTTCTACTGTTACCGGCGGAATTGGATTAGATCCGTCATTTAAAAATTTTACCTCGGCACGTAAATTCAAAAAATGGATCAGTTCCTGATAATCATCCGGTTTGCCTTCTAATGTATCGTTCAAATCCTTCCATCCATCTTCCGATACCCAAATTGTAGCATCCGGAAAGGTAAGATCCCAATATCCGGCTTTTCGATTGGCAAGACCGGCGAAATGATCAAAATGAAGATGACTGAGGAAAATATCAGAAACATCGTATTCTGTTAGTGAGTGTTTTGATAAGTTATCCAGAATAGTGTCTATGGAGGAATCCTCACTTAACAGGTCACCTATGCCAACATCAAACAGAATTGTATGGTCCCGATCTTGAATTAAAAATGGATTGATCGATAATTTAAGCGCCCCTTTGGCAGGGGGATCACCCCGGTCAATCTTATTGAATATTTTGTCTATACCAACAGAATAAGTTCCTTCATATAAGGCGGAAACAGTAATATCTTTCATCATTTGAAGTCAACGAGGATCTCTGTAGATCCAAATACTCTTACTTTTTTTTGTTCTCAAATTTTTCGTAGGCATCGATTATATCACGAACCAATTTGTGCCGAACCACATCCCTCTGATCCAGATACACAAATGAGATCCCATCGATATTTTGAAGAATGGTCTGAATGGAGATCAAACCGGATTCTTGTTTTTTGGGTAAATCTGTTTGTGTGATATCACCGGTAATGATTGCCCTGCTACTAAATCCAATACGTGTCAGAAACATTTTCATCTGTATATTGGTTGCGTTCTGCGCTTCATCAAGAATCACAAACGCATTGTTCAATGTTCGGCCTCGCATATAGGCCAATGGTGCAATTTCAATGATATTTTTGGAGAGATAATAATCGAGTTTTTCGAATTCAATCATTTCCTCTAATGCATCATAGAGGGGACGCAGATATGGATCAATTTTTTCTTTTAGATCTCCCGGTAAAAAACCAAGATTCTCTCCCGCTTCTACTGCCGGTCTGGCAAGAATAATTTTCTTTACTTTACGCTCTTTAAGTGCTCTTACCGCAAGTGCTACAGAGGTATAGGTTTTACCGGTTCCTGCAGGACCGATTGCAAATAGAATGTCATTATTCTCAGATGCTTTTACAAGATTCCGCTGCCCGGGTGTTTTGGCTGAAACAGCTTCACCGGCATGGGTGTGCAAAATAATATCACCTGTATTTTGCTGAAATGATGGTGAACCGTCTTTAGATTCAATTTTTTCTGATCTGTTTGCTAATGCAAGCAGTGTGGAAATGTCACTTTTGTGAAGTGATTTATTCCGTTTTGCCATTTGAATCATCTCTTGAATGATATCTCTTATGACCTCCACTTCATTAAGTGGTCCCATTATTTTAATTCTATTTCCACGCGCTGTTATCTTAGAAGCAGGAAATGCCCTGTCGAGCTGATTCAAATGTTCATCACTGAACCCGAGAATAACAACCGGTTCTATTTCCTCGATTAAAAATGATTCTTCTGTTAGTTGTTGTGGTGTTTCGATAAATTTAGGTGTTTAGGTGTTTAGGTGTTTAGGTGTTTAGGTGTTTATCTTCTCATGTAAATAATGAACAAATTATATAATCTGAGCGTGCCCTTTTTCGGCTTTATCCGTCAATTCCTTTATTCGCGCAGGAATATCATCTGTTTTAAACACACTGCTTCCGGCGACTAATATTTCAGTACCGGATTTTGCAAGTTTCCCGATGTTTTTCAGACTTACACCGCCATCAATCTCAATCAGAAAATTTAATTCTTTCTCAATTTTAATTTTGCGAAGCTGTTCAATTTTCTGATAACTGGACTCAATAAATGCTTGTCCCCCGAATCCGGGATTTACACTCATTACCAAAACAAGGTCAACAATAGGCAAAACGGGCTGAATAACATCTACACTTGTGGCAGGATTAATTACTACACCGGTCATGCATCCATTCTGACTGATATTTTGAAGTGTTCGATGAAGATGCGGACATGCCTCATAATGAACGGAGATTAAGTCTGCACCGGCATCTGCAAAGTCTTCAATATAAAAATCAGGATTTTCAATCATTAAATGAACGTCCAAAAAAGCGTCGGGAGCCACATTTCTTACAGATTTCACAATAGATGGGCCGTAACTGATATTAGGCACAAAATGACCATCCATGATGTCACAATGGATCCATGTAATGCCGGAATCCAGACATTCATGAATCTGTTCCCCCAGTTTTGAAAAATCTGCTGCAAGAATTGATGGCGCCAGAACAGGTAAATCAATATTCATTAATTGTCCTCATTTTGGAAATTTCTATTATTATTGGATGTTGTTGTACTATCATCAATAATTGCTCCCGACTCTACCTCTTCACGAGCATCTACCCGTTCCGAAACGATGAGGAGGAGTGATTGGCCTTCATTGAGTTCGTTCTCATTCGGTGTGAAGTTAATAACCCGATTCGGTTCGTACTCTAAACTGGGTTGAAATCGAATTTCTCCTACCCGTAAACCGACACCCGTTAGAGCTCGTTCGGCTTCAGTAAGCCTCATACCCTGAATATCCGGCACAGTAACTAATCGGGAACCGAGCCCATCGCTTACTGCTAAATTAATTACCGTACCACGACTTACAGTATCACCGGCGGCTACTGACTGACGCAAGATCGTATTTCTAAAACGAGATGACTCGTAACTTCGGGTCCCAACCTCAAGTCCATGGTTCTCCAATTGGATTTCTGCATTTCTCAACGACATATTCACTACGTCGGGTACAACTGTTTGAGGTGTAACTGCGGTATTAACAGTAAGATAGATCTTACGATTAGGTTTGACAATCTGTTTTGCAGATGGGGATTGGTCAATGATATAATTTGCAGGATATACAGAATTTGCCCTGCGATCCAGGACCTCGTGTCGTAATCCAATCCGCTCAAGTTGCTCCTCTGCTTCTTCGAGGGAAATTTTAGTGACATCAGGTACCGTCACACCTTCATTATAATTTGTGTAATACGGCATCACCAGAAAATCGAGGATGAGTATAAATGTGATCCCTGCCACTAATAGTGAACCTAAGATGGCTGCAATTTTTTTATTCAGGGATAGTGATTTAAAATACTCCATGTAATTAAATTTGATTAAAATTTGTACTCGAGAATCAGCTGTTTTCCCGGTATAGCCGTTGAAGTGGCATTTAATCTGTTTTGTTTCAAAGATATCGTAAAATACGCATCAAAAGCGGAAATAAAATGGTTTACAATTAACAAAGATATAAATGTTCTTCTAGTTCTAAAATCATCATTAAACTCTCGTGACATTTGAACACCATCATAAAAGAAAGGACTTGCATATAAACCGTTTCTATCTACAAAATATCTTTCATTGAATAGATCACCAATATGGCCTAATTGATCATGATAGCTATGATAATCCCTCCATCCGGCCTGATACTGATAGTATTTCGAGATCAATTCATAATACTGTTGTGACCCATAAGCGGGCAGCATATGTGAAAAATTATTGGCTCCCAAATTATCAGTAGTCAGATATGGAGTATTTTTTTCTACTGAACGAAGAAGAGTCAAGTCGATCTGATTCCACTCAATGGAGGTATCAAACGATGATTCTACACCGTTTAGCATATCCCGCAGTTGTGGTAAATAAGGATTGGAGATAGAGTGAAAATCGTGATAATCAATTAACCACTCTGCATATTGAACGACACTCCAATTCTGATTTGCAAATCGTTTATAATTTCGTTCTCCACGCTGTCCTCTTTTTTGCATCTCTACAACCATATAGATTGACGTAATTTCCAGTGCGGCATATAATGCGGCTCGTATCGGGTTTCGATTGATCAGTTGCCCGCTTCCGGGTAAAATCAGTGAACTTGCAAAAAGATACCCAGGCTGTCTAAAACCTGAGAACCCTGAGTCAGTACTGAATTGAGATATACTATTATTTCTTAAGAGGATCGGTGTGACAACATGATAGTTGTCTGCGGATCGATTTTTATTGTCTGCAACAATACCACGATCCAGGCCTCTTGTTGTATCAAGGTACTGAGATGTTACATCCTTTGGGGTTATGAATAAAATTAAGAGTAATAGATATCTGATCATCGAAAATCAAAATCGAATGTTAGGCCGAAATAGAAGAGGACCTCTCTTCCGTATTCTACTGACTGAATGCCACTTGATGTGATAAATTCGCCCGGTAAATTTACATTATAACGATTCAGGCCGTAGGTAGTATTCACGAAAAATTTCATTGGGAATAAGTAATAGGTATTCAAGGCAAATCTCAACTCAGCTCCTAATCCGGACTTCATATTATCCCCAATGTTCAGGGGTCCGCCCCAGCCGTTACCCGTTTCAAAAAATAGATGAGCGAAAATTTTATCAAATGTAGCGGAATTAAATTGTTTGTTTATGTCCGTAAATAGAGGATGAAAAAGAGAAATTCTGGTGAAAAATGTCTGTCTACCACCCAATGCAAAAAATGGATAAGAACGCATTCCGACGAGTCCGCCGGTATAATCCATATAAAAGAAGTCGTCCGGTCTATTCAAAAAGCTAAATCCCCGGGTTGTTAAAACGGCTGTGGTCTCTTCATGCAAACTAAAACCCACTCGATTATTGAATTCAATTGAGTGATTTAAATCTCTTGAATATAACGGCGATAAGATTCCATCATTAACTTCAAAATTTTGAAGTAAACGGCCGGGTTCAAACCGATAGGCGAATGATGTGAGGACTCCCGTTGGTGCGATATCTGCATGACGGGTAGGCAACGTTAAATCCGCCACATAGGAGATCGAATATTTGCTCCCTTTAAAGTATTCTGATGTTGCCCCTGGTATCTGCTCCTGAAACTCCTCTGAAAAGAAACTATCGGTTGATACACTGTATGGAGAGTAACCAATCCCTAATTCTAACAAGCTCCATCGATTCAATTTACTTCTCAAAAACAAATTCGCTTCCCACATAGAATATCGGATGTCTATACTTCGATCTGAAGGCAGACAAGATGTGCATGCAAATTCTTCAATAGTAAGTCCATCATTCACGTTTCTCTTTAAGTTATAAAGTTCTACAACGATTGTTGGTGACCAACTTCTTTTTATAAATGGTATCCCTCTATATTCCGCTACAAAGAATACATCGCGATCCAGATTATTTAATCGCGTGGGAGAGATAAAATCTGTTGCTTCTTCGATTTCTATAGATCCCGGGCCTATCAAAATCCCGCCATATAAAGAGAGTTTTTCAGTGACATCCCGCGTTGAAAAATAGGCGCCAAATTTTATATCTCGCCATAGATTTTCAGCAAGCTTACCTACTTGCCTGTTTCGAATCAACGTCGAGTTACTGCCCCTTAATTTGGAGTAATTATCAAATCTGACAACCGGCAGGACAGAGAGTCCGGTTGTTGTTTCAGTATAAGGTCTCCAGATTTTTTTACTGCCATCGACTTCAATAGATTGTTCTTCAGTCTGAAGTGCCTCATCAAAAGGAAGATCGGTAGCATATGAATAGATTTTTTGATGGATATCTTCATTCTTGGCAATGTTTTCGTTAAACCTATTTTTTTGAACAAGAATTGGTTGATTCGTTTTTAAATCGATAGATGAAATTTTATATCCGTCATATCGATAATCTGAAAAGTAAAGAGTCGAATCTGTTATGGAGGGCATAAATGCACCTCCTAAAAGGTTTGTAATTTGTTTAATCGCCTGACTATCCAGGTGGTAGCTATATATGTTAAAAATGCCGTTCAAATCGGATGCAAAATAGAGTTCTTCATTGTTTGAGTGGGGCCAGGGGTCTCTGAAATCAATATTTGGATCATGTAACAGGGCAGACCAATCATTTGTTGAAGTGTCCAACTGATAAATTTGTCTGCCGGAATGATCTGCTTTGGAGAAATAGATCATTTTTCCATCCGGTGACCAAACCGGAGTGTACACGGTTTCTCCATTTTTGAAATTAGTGAGTTGCTCTATTTCACCGCTATCCAATGAGATCTGAACCAAATTTTGGGTTCCGGAGCTGAATTGAACAGCTACAATTTCTGACTCGAATGGATGCCAATCCGGATCATGAATTCTTGAATTTTTAGTAATTTTTTTCTTCTCTTCAGATTCAAGATCCAATAGATAGAGATCGTTATAATTTTCACCAAATTTATTGAGGCCGGTCCTACTATATACGACTTGATTACCTTCGGGGGAAAAAGAGAATCGAAACCTGATATAATCAACAGAAATATTGGATTCTGTACTTAGAAGTGAGTGAAAGTTGCTATCACTATCCAATATATAATGTCCACCCATATCTTCAACGATGATGTCACTGCTATCTGTTTGAATCACAAGAGAAGTTCGACTGTAGTCTCTATCATAATTAGTTAAAAAGGCAAAATTTCCGGTAACTGAATGTCGGATAGGGTAGAAATTTAAAAAACCCTCACCGACGATATTATTAACTTCAGTCTCAGTAATTGTTGAATGAACCTGTTGATAACTTTCTTTTCGAGATTTGAACCAACTGTTATATAGACTATCCGCGTGGATTCCGGTAACCTCACTCATTACAGTATTAAAATTGTTCTTTTTATTCTTTGCAGAATAATGAGTCAGATCCGCTAATATCTGTTCACCAAACTGATGTGTCAGGTAATTCACAAAATCAAAACCCTGATTATAAACCAATTCTCTCTCCAAGCTGTTTTTTGAACTAAAATGGCTCATTTCAGTCAGTGTTAAGGCTTTATCGGCTAAAATTCGTGTTCTGAGCATCATATCCCTGTGATTGTCCCAAAAATCGTGTTGAAGCGTATCTGTTTGATATTGAGCACTACCCTCTACAAACCATCCCGGCATGCTTACAGTGGCAAATGGGAAGGTTATAATGCCATTTGGGAAGCCATAAAGAACATCGGGGCGTCTGACATCTTCATAACTGAGCCATTGCAAGTAGAATGCAGGAATTCTCTGTGTTCTCCTCATGGAAGCCCCGAGTTGAACGATATGAACAAATTCATGAGTGATTACATTTTTGAGCCAGTTGTGAGAGCCTCTGAAAGGGGTGTCTAATGAGGGTAGCCAGATCTCAATTTTATCATCAAAAAAATAGGCGGCACCGTTTGAGTAATCTTGTCGATCTCTTAATACAATACTTACCTTTTTTTGGGGTTCGTATGAATAAAGATTGGTAATAGTCTCATAAATATCATCTGCAATAGCGATGCTAATTTGAGCTGAATGGCTATTTCCTTCCTGATAATGAACCATGAAATGATCTCCCTCGATCGTGTACCAATCCAGGTGATTATGCGGATAATCATAGAGCAAAGGATTTAACTGAGCATATGATATTTGTACCAATGCCAGCCCAATGACGGAGGTAAATAGTATTCGATATATAAATTTTATTCTCAACGGCTAACGAACAATGGCTATTTTAATCAATTTTCTTTCAGTTGTGTTGCCGGATGTTGCTTCTAACAAGGCATAATAGGCACCGCTGGCCCACGAAGAAGTGTCGATGCGCAACTCTTCAGGTAATCCTCCAACACTTTGCATTCTGCGATCAGAGATGAGTCGGCCGCTCATTGTGGTAATGCGTATTCGTATAATGGCCGCCGACTCAGTTTGATATCGGATAAATGTTTCATCAATTGCCGGATTGGGCCAGTTATAGGTTTCTGAACTATTTAAAAGTGTGAACGGGGATGTTTTTGTTTCTCCCGGTTCAATAAGTCCAGTCACTTTATTATCGGTACTGTTTCCATACTTCGATGCCCATTGTATTTTTCCCATTTTTGGAAAATTCCAAATTTTAAGATCATTTTCCGGACTGACAGCAATCAACTGTCGATTCTTTAACATCGGATGAATAAGTTGATGATCAGCAGAGGGTAAACCTCCCACCAACAGAGGAAAACCTTCCATAAGTTTTGTGTCTGACCTATATGCGGTGATAAATAAGGAAATGGTATCATCTGTCGGTATTAGAAGGTCAGGATATTCATCACCATCTAAATCGGCAACTAGCGGTGTACCGGTAAAATGATTTCCCGGAAGGGGGGTGATGGGGAATCCATCCAGCATCGCACCATTTACATTCTTGCCAATCAATTTGTTACCCGTTTGGTTGACATACAAAAAATCGGGATTTCCATCATCATTAAGATCAACGATTGCAGGCCATTCTAACCGATCTCTGTTTTCAAGGATAATTTCATTCGAATATTGATTCGCGGGAGAGAAGAGGCTTAATTTATCATCAAGAAGGAGATATACGAAAATCATTCCATCTCCGCTTTGAACCAACCCGGTATGAGCTCTCGTAAATGTATTTGATGGAGATATTGGGTGAGTAACAGTACCCTGGGCAGATCTTATCACGAGTTGATTATCCTTAATAAGGGATTGAGTTCGCCCGATTATTTCTGATGATTGTTGATTTGAAGAATTTAGAAGCAGCGTTTTGGAATTGATGTCAATTCGTACACTTGTTCCATCCAAATCTATTATGTCAGGTTCTGAAGTACTCAAAAAACCGGTGTTTGCAACGGTTGTATAGTCGCCAATGAGTGTCGGAATTTCATCACTTACATTATAAATAGATACTTTCATCTCATCCACAGAACGGAGTGGATTGGATGAAACCGCCAAAAAACCGGCATCATTAAAGCCACTTAGGGGTTGTTGTATGTAATCATCATTTCTATTGAATGGACTCGAACGATTTGTCTCCAAATTATACAGTATCAATCCATCCATTCCCGGTATGATAATATTGTCTTGCGAATCAGCAGCTGAAATGGATTGTATAGCAAGAGGATATCGGCTCCAGTATGGATCAGCTGACGACGTGGCAGTCGTGATAGATGTAAGAGTTTTACGTATCTTTAAATCGAAGAATGTATTCTCCGGGGTTGTTTCCCGAATTTTAAATGAGGCTATTGGGAGATTGTTGGAAAAATCAAAAATTTCAAAAGGGGAGAGGGCACCGGTATGACTCCGGTTATCCGGAAAAGTATCCGGACCGAATCGATTTTGATAGAGTGAAAGAGTATCCGACTGAAAAATGACAGAGGAGTTATTCCCGGACCACCAAAAATCAAATGCTGATCCATTGGGATCATTTTGGGCAATTCCGATGTTTGTAGGCCGGCCAATATCCTGAGCGCCATCAGCTTCTTTTAATTCCACTCCTTTACGGTCCGGAAATCTGTTAACACCAATAGTATTAATCTGCTTTCGAATAACGGTTTCATCTATATGCCAGATTAGAATACCGCCATTTAGATCACGCTTTTCTGACCCTTCATTGACCAGACCGCCCGGAAGCGCAAAGTCATAATTAGAAACATCAATAATAACGCCGGGCTCCAGTAATTTATCAAAATCATTTGTTTGATTGACAAAATCGGAATCCCGATTTGAAAACGACTGTTCAACAATTGAGCCATCCGGTCGCTGAATGGTTAATACGATACCACTATTTTCAGGATCTCTGTGGCGATTTTCGATCAAAAAATATTCACTGTTTGATAAAGAAATTTTTGCAATACTGCTTTGTTTTCTAAGGGATGAAGCCGGTAATTCAATGGGTTCCTGCTGGTCATAGTTAACTTCAAACGGCTCTTGCCAACCGAGTTGAATTTTTTCCCAGGCAGAGAGCTCAGGGGGGAAGAGTCCATTATAAGCAAATATACCCGCTCCATCCATCAGGCCAAATCTGCCAATTCCGGAATTCCCGGTTTCAGTGTTGAAAAGCTCAGGAAGGCCTATATGTCTTCCTATAAGCGCTGTTAGCAACCCATTTATTGATAGAGGAATCACAAAACGATTATCGGAAAAATCTACACCGGATCTGCTTAGGGTTCTGGGCAGAATTAAAGAATGATCAACCAGTAGATTAGTGTTACCAATTTCAAAACCGCTAAATGAGGGGTCATTAAATAACTCTTTAAAAGCATTTTTACTCAAATAAACAGATGGAATGTCTTGAGGAGTTTTATCCAATGTGGTTCCGGTAAGTTCAACATCCCGACCAATTCCTGCATGGAAAATTACAAACGCAATTTTTTCATTTTGATTTTTTTCGAATTGAACCGAGGAATCATTTCCAACCAGATTCCATACATCTTTTGCCAATTCAGCTAAAGGGTGGAAGTCTGGATTTTGACCAATAGGAGAGTATTTCTCCATTTTATTATCTAAACGGTAAACATTTGGCAATACTTGAAATGAGATGCCAAATTGGTTGTTAGAATTTTTTTCGAAATAGTTTTTTACAAATGATAGATGAGCTTCAAAATATGCTTGATTATGTGGCAACGCATCAACATTTGTACCGGGATCCTCTAAATATGGAATGCTTCCGCTCTCAAATGTACCATTGCCGGAGGTGAATCGGTTATCATCCGGCTGAAATTCTACCATTACAGCAATGATTCTCAGGTTATCCGTTGGTTCAATATCCAGTATCGAACGAGCATTATCTGATTGCCCGATATTTAAAAGGGAGTGATGAGTTAAAGTTGACAAGTTTTGTGCTAAACCGTCAGTGTAAAGGGGGATAAAAATAAAAAGCAGTGATAAAAAAAATTTACCACTGCTTAAAACTGATTGGGATAACATCCACAGTTCTTATCTGAAGTTTATGAGCAAACTAAGGCGTATTGTATTTGCCAAAGGATGATCTTCTTCGAGTGTATACAAGTAGCTGAAATCTACACCGAAAATATTATATCGGAGTCCGGCACCAAGTGTTACAAACTCTCTGTTACCGTTTTCAGGATTTTCATAGTAATAACCACCTCGGAGGGCGAAGAGATTATCGTACCAATATTCTAATCCAAAACCGAGCATTAACTGTTGTGCAAGACTTACGCTCACATTTTCAGTACCATTAAATCTCTCAAAAGAACTCCATGAATTGATTAATGCTTCAAAAACGCCCATCGTTTCAAACTCAGGACTATCGGGATCTGAACTGACTCTTTGGCTTCGAGCCATGATTTTTGAAACATCATTTGAAAATGTAAGTGTATTCATGCCATTTGCATCCAAATCCATCGTATAGGCCCATCCGGCTCTAAACATTGTAGGAAGCGGATCTCGTTGAGCATTATCGGTATATTGAATACCGGGACCGATATTTGAGATATTTAATCCGGCATTAAATTTTGCTTCTCTGTTTCCTAATTGGAAAGAATTTGATTTGTATAGTGCTGCCAAATCAACGCCCACACTCGACCCGGGGCTGATATCCTGGCCGCTTACACTGCCATCTGCTAATGAACTGTAGATATATCTGATTCCGGTACCCAAAGCGAAAGTTTCTGATAATTTCAATCCATACGAAAGCCCTGCAGATATTTCAAAACTATTAAATCTGCCTAATTCCAATCCTGTCTCGTCAGTTCGGGTTTGTTCGCCAAGATTTAGAAAAGTAAGATGCCCGCCAATGGTTCCGATTCCATCAATATAATAGGTGCCTACAAGATAATCGTAAAAAAGGTCAGCATTAAAAGCCGGTAACCAGTTAGCATGTGTAAGGCTTACCTGGTTTTGGTTTTGAAATGCCAAGCCGGCCGGATTCCAAAATATGGCAGAGGCATTGTCTGCTATTGCGACACCGGTATTTCCCATTCCTGTGGATCTCGAATCAGGTTCAATTTGCAAGAAAGGTACCGCTGTAATACCCACCTGGGAGTATGCCGCTCCATAGGATAGAAATAGGAGCACTAAGGTAAGTGAGAATATTTTTTTCATAGACAGTAATAAAAATGATTTGTCCTATATTTTAAACAGATTATGACCCGTTTTATTGTTGATGAACATGTCTAATGAATCAATTTAAATATTGATTTATTTATGTGAACATGTAATATATCAATTTAGTAAAGTTGCTTAACTAAGCTGTAGCTATTAATCGAATAGTAATTGTTTAATGAATGGACAACAAGAGCAAATTTATGCAATCGGAAAATAACGAACAAATTCTAACATTAAATATGATACATCCGACCGTTAAAAAAGTCAAATAAATAGGATTATATTAAAGAATTAAAATATAGCGTACTAATTACGTTCAATAACCAATGCAGATGCACCGCCGCCGCCATTGCAGATGCCGGAACAACCTATTTTCCCGTCACTTTTAATTAGAGCATGAATAAGGGTAACCACTATTCTTGCACCGGAGCATCCCAGCGGATGACCTATGCTCACAGCTCCACCATGAATATTCACTTTTTTGCTGTCCAGTTTAAGTAATTGATTATTTGCAATTGAAACTACTGAAAAAGCTTCATTGATCTCATAGAGGTCAACATCTTCACTTTTTACATTTGCTCTTTTAAGTGCAAGGGGAATGGCTTCAGAAGGGGCTGTTGTAAACCATTCAGGTCGTTTAGCTGCGCTAGCATGTCCTTTGATGATAGCTAAAGGTTTAATATTTAATTCTTTTGCTTTTTCCTCACTCATCAATAAAACTGCTGCTGCACCATCATTTATACTGCTTGCATTGGCAGCTGTTATGGTTCCTTCCTTTGAAAATACAGGCCGAAGTTGAGGTATTTTTTCAAAATTAACTCTTTCCAATTCTTCGTCCATTGTCACCATTGTGACATTCCCTTTTCGGTCTTTAACTTTTATTGAAACGATTTCATCTTTGAAAAATCCCTTTTCATGAGCATTGATAGCTCTTTTATAAGATTCAGTTGCAAATTGATCCTGCTCTTCACGACTGATATTACACTCCTTAGCACACAATTCACCGGCTGAACCCATATGAAAATCATTGTATACGTCCCATAATCCATCAGTAATTATGCCATCCAGCGCTTCACTATGACCCAATTTGGCTCCAAACCGCTCTTTCTTGAGATAAAAGGGGACATTACTCATACTTTCCATTCCGCCAGCAACCATAATATCATTTTGGCCGAGTGAAATTTGATCCGCTGCGATCATGATTGCTTTCATGCCAGATGCACATACTTTATTGACGGTAGTTGCCGGAATTTTTTCAGAAAGCCCTGCATTTAATGCTGCCTGGCGAGCCGGAGCTTGTCCAATTCCGGCACTCAATACATTCCCCATTACAACTTCATCAACCTGATCCATTTTTATTCCGGCAGTTTTTATGACTTCATAAATCACTGCAGCTCCTAATTCCGGTGCCGTATAAGAAGATAAAGAACCACCAAATGATCCGATGGGCGTGCGTTTTGCAGCAACAATAACAACATTTCTCATAATTCTACTACGTTTTAAATTTCTAATTAATTATTCAAAAGCCTGGTTTAAATCTTCAATAAGATCATCCACATCTTCAATTCCAATAGACAATCGAATCAATGAATCCATCAATCCGGCAGCTTCTCTTACATTCTTTGGTATCGAACCGTGAGTCATCGAAGTCGGATGACTTATCAATGATTCAACTCCGCCCAGGCTTTCAGCAAGGGTGAAAATTTTCGTTTTTTTCATAACTTCGAATGCAGTTTCAATCGAATCTTCTGTCATCGTGAAGGAGAGCATCGCTCCGAAGTCCTTCATCTGTCGGCTGGCCAATTGATGTTGTGCATGACTTTTGAGCCCCGGATAATAGACGGTTCCTACGCGCGGGTGGTTAATAAGAAAATTGGCAATTTTTTTGGCGTTTTCAACGGACCTTTCCACACGAACATGCAATGTTTTGATTCCTCTGAGAATCAGATAGCAGTCTGTCGGCCCCGGAACTGCTCCTGTTGTTTTAACCTGAAATTTAACCTTCTCCATAAATTCTTTATTAGAGCTGGCAACAGCACCGCCAATTACATCAGAATGTCCGCCAAGGTATTTAGTAGTAGAGTGCATGACTACATCAGCGCCTAAAAGAAGAGGCTGCTGGAGATAAGGGGATGCAAATGTGTTATCTACTACAGATAGAATGTCTTTGTTTTTAATAAGGTTAGTAACAGCATCGATATCAATAATCCGGAGAAGTGGATTTGTTGGAGTTTCAATCCAGACCAGCTTCGTATTATTTTGAATAGCCTGACCTACTTCTTCAATATTTGTCATATCTACAAATGAAAAATCAATACCGTAGGGTTCGAACACTTTGGTAAATAATCTGTAAGAACCCCCATAAAGGTCATTTGTAGAAATGACATGATCTCCCGGTTTCAGCGTTTTTAAAATGGCATCTATTGCAGCAACGCCACTTGAAAAGCATGCACATTCATCGGCTTCCTCTAATCCGGCGATCAATTTTTCCAATGCTGTTCTGGTTGGATTGCCTACTCTTGCATAATCATATCCTTGGTGATCATTTGGAGCTTTTTGTGCATAGGTTGAAGTGTGGAAGATTGGGGGCATTACGGCACCACTCGTTTCTTCCGGTTTTTGACCTGCATGTATTGCTTTTGTATTAAATTTCATAAATCAAAAATTATATGATCGTTCTATAGAATCAGCTTTTTCATTCATCCCGGCTTCTATATAGAGATTGTGAAGAGTATAAACATGCTCCATGTTATCAGGGTTCATCTCTGTAAGTTTTTCGAATAATTCGATAGAATTGTCACTGTAGTTTTGAATTATTTGTTGAATCATTGATTCAATTTCAGTGGATAGAGTAAAGGAAGATTGGATGGAAGTAAGATTGTTGACACTACTAATGTAAAATGATCCCATCCTAAATAAACTCTCTTCATTCGCTGGAATAGTCGTACTCAGAGACTCATATATAGTGTGAGCATCCGTTAATATCTCAAGCAACTCTTCAATTTTTTCATCTTGCGTCTCAGTTGTCTCAAAATCATTGTTAAGTTCTTCAGCTTTGGAAACAAATAGAAAATATAGTTGAGCGGCCAATTCTTCTTTGTAATAATATCTTGCCGGAAATTTATCTGCAAGAATTTCTAATTGAGTAATCGCGTCACTGTGACGCTGGCTGATCATGTATGCATTTATAAGGCCGTGAAGAAGACGATTGTCATTTTCATTTTTTGAAACCAGATTTTCATAGATAACAATGGACTCTTCAGTATTGCCTGTTTCCAGATATAGATAGGCTAACCTTTCCAATAATTCAGGGTTCGGTTCTTGGGTTCGATTAATGCCATTTTCGAGTGTTTCAATAGCGTTATTTATTGAACCATTCTCATAGAAAGTTGTAGACATTAAATTGTAAGTGACCAGGCTATCCGGTTGCAATACAATAGCATTGTCAAAATGAGCCAATATTTCATAGAAATGTTGATTTGATCCACTATTTCTGCTCAATTGCAATAATCGAATACCACTAGACTGTTCAGCTGACCAGGCTTTTACAAGTAGATCTGTGATTTCGGAGATATTACTATTATCAGTTGTCTCTTCCGCCTCACTTAATGAATAAAGATTTTGATAAATCGGATACCGATCGGATGGATTTGATTGTTGAGAGGCATATTCACTCAAAAGTGTCGCTTTTTGAATTTTCAGAATTTGATTGTCGGGATCTTCTTCCAAATCCTGATTGATTTGGTTAATCTGATCATTCAATTGTTGAAGCTGTGATCGTTCTGCGGGTGCTTCAGTTGTTTCAAATAGGGAACATGAAACAGCAAAAAAAATCCCGAAGGCAAGTAAAATACTTGCCATTCGGGTTGATAAATAAATCATAGTTTATATTTAAAAATTGATTAATCCTCGAAACCGGCTTTTTCCATAGCTTCAAGAGCCTCTTCTTCCATGCCTAACTGAGTATAGACCTGAAATAATGATTGCCAGTTATCTGTATTATCCGGATTGATTTCAGCTGCGGCCTCGTAGTAAATTCTTGCTTGCTGAAGGTTTTCACGTGCGCGTTGATCCAATTCTGCAACTAACTCTGAATCATCCACAACGTTGTTTCTTCGTTCAAAAAGATTAGCAGCTTTATTTTGATAGATGATAGCCAGAATAAAATTAGCTGATTCACTTTCCGGTTCAAGTTCTACAACTTTTTCCATCTGTTCTATAGAGATCGCTGTAAACTCATCAATTTCTGCCTCAAGACGATCGATTTCTTGTTGCAATTCTGCAATTTCCTCCTCTGTTTCTGCTCTCTCTGCACCACTTTGTCCGCGTAACTCTATACCCAGATCAAACATTTCTCTATAGAGCTCAGTAACTTCAGTAGTGTTACGATCCACACTTTGATAAATTTGTGTACCTAATACTCTTCTGTATTGAGGATTATTTGGCTCTTGAGCAATAAGATCTTCGATAAGTTCTACCGCTCTATCTCTTTCACCGGATTGGATGTATGCATCAGCCAGGAATTGAACAAAACTTGTCTCATCCGGATATAATTCAAGTGCTTCTTCAGAATAACGAATAGCAGGCTCATATTGGTTTTCAAAAAGATAGAGACTGATTAGAAATTCATAGTCATCAATCTGTGGCGGATCTAATAGTGACATCGCTGTTTCATATACTTCGATTGCGTTCTCTATCTCATCCATTTGGAAATAAGTGGATGCCATTACCTGATATGTCATTGCACTGTCAGGATTTATGGTTGCTGCATTTTCGAAATGAGCCATTGATGTTCGGTAGGGATCCGGCGTTGCATTAAACAAACTGTCATCTGTTTGAATATTGACCCCCGTATTATACTCATCAGCCCAATAACCAACGACTGTATCATTGAGTTCTTGCAGTTCTGACGGGGTCTCTTCCTGGTTTTGCATTAATTCCTTAGCCGTATCCATTGATGCTTTGGATCTCTCATAATAAGGCTTTCTCTCCGTCGGATTTTCAAAGGTTTCTGCCAAAGCTGCCAGAACTACTCCTTTATAGTAATGAGCAATGTAGTTGTCAGGATTCTCAGTTATGGCATCTTCAGTAAGTTGAAGTGCAGTATCAAAATCTCCTGTAAATATACTTAGTGTAACGTCATCGACTAATGGGTCGGTAGTTTCACATGCCAATAACATTGCCGCTAGTGCGATGATCGGTAAAAATAATTTATAACTTTTCATTTTTATATAATATCGTTCATTTTGGTTGAATTGATCTCTGTAAAGTAACCATATATAGAGGATTCCGCAATATAGATAGTGATCGATCATAAAATTAACTGTGAACTAATCTCTGCTATATCTTACATTTAAATTGATTTATTTAAGTTAAGAATGTTAATAAATATTTAATTATATGAGTAAAATAAAAGTAGAAACAAAATCAGCTCCTGATGCGCTCGGTCCATATAGTCAAGCAATTATACATCAAGGTATCGTTTATTGTTCCGGACAAATTGCAATCGATCCAAATAAAAATACGATAGTAGAAGGGGGGATCACTGAACAGGCGGATCAGGTGATGAAAAATCTTAAATCAGTCCTTATGGCTGCTAACAGTGATATGGAGAAGATTCTGAAATGTACGATTTATTTGAATGATATGTCTGATTTTGCCGCTTTAAACGAGGTATATTCAACCTATTTTAAATCAGATCCGCCGGCCCGGGAAACAGTAGCGGTTAAAGGGCTTCCAAAAGATGTTAAGGTTGAGATTAGCTGTATAGCTTATCAATGATTAGTAAGAAAGTGAATCTTCACTGTTTGATCTGTTTCCAACACCATCATAAACTTCAATAATAACTTTATTGGTTGGAGTGGGTCTGAATTCAGGATGATAATAAACCAGGAAGTTCTTTTCCGGGTCGTATTCAACAATACCTTTTAACCCATTTACAGTTATGGATGATCGTCTGTAATCAATGCCGGTTAAACCATCCCGGGCAGGAACTATCACGATATGCTGGCCTGCATTATTACGATCAATCCTGCTTTTGCCAATCCATGGGCTCAAATTGTCCTCCTTCAGAACAAGTGTACTTATTTCATTCAATGTCGTGCTAATTACCCTTCCATTGTTATAGGTATTCAGAGCAAATAATCTATTTCTGAAACGATCCACAGAAAAGAGCGCTAATTGAGAATTTCCTTTTAAATGGTCAGGTAGAAAAAAATTAAATGTGATCGGATTTTTAAGAGGCAATCTGTCCGGCTCAAAGTGAAAAAAGATTTCACCATCAACTACGGTCGTTGAAAGTTGAATATCCAGAGTATCATAGACGGCATCTTCAGGAAACTGGACCCAAATATTCCGATCGGGTGTTGTAAGAACAGAAGAACTGTTTGGAGAGATTTTTTTCCGAACAGATTGGCCTGAACGGAAAGGGAAAAGATGTTTAATTCGCTGATAGGAGATATAAGTTTGCTCAGACGGATTGATTTGTGGACCAGAAGTTTTTAAAGATACATCGGAGAGATAAATAGCCGGAATGGAAGTTTCTCTTTTCGGTATTTCAGGATACGTTGGCACATAAGTAATCTCATGATTACGTTTATTATTACCTGTAACCTGAAGAGTCAGAGTTGCTGTTGATTTGTTTCCATAGATATCAGATGCTATGATTTTCAAGGGGTATTTGCCATCTTCAAAATCAATAACCCCTCTGTTTTTATTGACTTTGTAAAATGGCAATTCATTGCCTTCAACTACAAATAGTCTTTGAAATCCACGTCTGGTTTGGGCAAGAATAGGATAAGATCTATCCAGAAATAATTGACTGGCTTGTTGGTATGAGAAAAAATCTTTTGATTCGTGAAACAGTGTATCGGACTCATGGACTACAATTAATGAATGAACAGCATAAATATTGGGTGTTTGGTTGGCACGGTCGTGTACATTTACAGATAGCCCAACCGGTCCGGATACTGAGATTTCACCAAAATGAAAATCCTGATTTGTTCTATTAGCTTCAAAAATATTGAAACCTATGGGTTTTAGAGAGTTGGTGTCAAGGTATTCAACTCCAAGTTGACGAAATACGGGGGGTAAATCATCGCTGATAGATAAATTAGTTAATAGTGGATTAAAGGGCCTGAAGTAGGTATCGCGTAATTCAAAATGCAAATGTGGGGGGCCTACACCGGTAGATCCTGAGAATCCGATTGTGTCACCCTGGCTAAATTTAAATGATCGATCCATATGCAACAGATTTAAATCAGCACTATAATCAAGAAGTCTCAAAGAGTCTGCATATGCCTGTAAACCGGGTTCAAATCTATTTAGATGAGCGTAAACAGAGTAGGTATCATCTTCATGTTTCATGTAAATGACATTTCCATATCCATATGGACTCATACCTAATCGAAATATTTCACCGTCTCTGGTTGCAAATACACGGTATCCTTCTTGTCCCCACGTTCGAATATCTAATCCGGCATGAAAATGAGCAGAACGTGTTTCCGCAAATGTGGATGATAATTGCTGGCTTGCATTTGTAGGCCAAATGTAAGTCACTGAATCTGCGGGTAAAGAGAGGGACTGCGATTTTAGCTCAGAAAATGGTGTAATGAGTAACTGTAAGAAAAATATGAGAAAGGTTTTATTAATCCACATCTACTTCTAACGTTGAAAGGTTGTCTCCAAGTGTTGCAAAAATCTTGTCTCCCTTGTTTATTTGACTTACTCCTTCAGGTGTTCCGGTAAAAATGAGGTCGCCGGAGTTTAATTTGAAATGTGATGATAGATAACTGATTATTTCAGCCAGTTTAAAGATCATACCGGATGTATTTCCTGATTGTCTTATGTCCCCATTTACAGAAACGGATATGTTTAGGTTTTGGACATCGATGTTCGCCCGTTCATTGAAATCAATAAAATTCCCTAAGGGTGCGAATGAGTGAAGCCCTTTTGAAAGTGTCCATGGAAGTCCGGCCTTTTTGGCTTTGGACTGCAAATCTCTGGCGGTAAGGTCTAACCCAACTGCCAGAGCGAGTACTGATTGAAGTGCATCATCTTCAGTTACATTTAACGTATCTTTGCCAATCAGTGCCACAAGTTCAACTTCATGATGAACATTTGAAGAGATGGCCGGCAATATCACTTTTTCATTATTACGAATGATTGAAGAGCGTGGTTTAAGAAAAACAACCGGATCAATGGTTTTTTCACTCTTCATCTCTTCAATATGTTTGGCATAATTACGGCCAATGCAGTAGATCGTACCAAATTGTAAGTGGGGATATTCCTCTATTTTATATGTCATAGGGACAAAATAAAAAAAGCCACGATAATAAAATTACCGTGGCTAGAAAATGGTATAAAATATTTTCTTATGCTGGATCTACAGATACAAATTTCCTTCCGTTACCACGTCTGCGAAACGTAACCGTACCTGCAGATAGCGCGAAAAGAGTGTCATCACTGCCTCTTCCGACATTTTCACCGGGATGAAATTTTGTGCCTCTCTGGCGGATGATAATATTGCCCGCTTTTACAACTTCGCCGCCGAATTTTTTAACACCCAGACGTTTTGATTCTGAATCACGTCCGTTTCTGGTAGAGCCTTGTCCTTTCTTATGTGCCATAATTTACCTCTTTATTAAGAAATTTTTTCAATTTGAAGCTGCGTGATTGCTTGCCTGTGGCCATTTTTGACTCTATAGCCTTTTCTTCTCTTCTTTTTGAAGACAATCACTTTGTCAGCTTTAAGGTTTTCAATAATTTTAGCTTCAACTTTAGCTCCCTTGACAGTAGGTTTGCCAACTTTGATTTTGCCTTTAGCATCTTTTACAAGCAATACTTCATCAAATGTCACAGACTCATCATCTGACGTTAGCCGGTTGACAAATATGTTTTGATCTTCAGTAACTTTGTACTGATGCCCGCCAATTTTAACGATAGCGTACATAATTTCTAGGATTCATTAATTTCAAATTTCTTTACAGACACCAAATATAACCTTTTTTGAAATAATTTAAAATCCTAATAGTTGATTTATTTCTAAAACCGGACATTTCATAAATGTAGATTTTATTGGTTCTTTGAGAAGCTGTATATTTCAAATAAAAATTTTCGCTATGGAATTGAAAAAACTACCTGATCTCCACAAACAAGCATTCAAATATAAAAATACGAAACGTCTACAACACGATGGTGGACGTGCCTGGATAAAAGATTCACAACTTTTTGAATCCAGAAAAGATGCCAATGGTCGGTTGAAAACAGTAACGAATGAATCAAAATAATCAACTGATTTGTTTCAAAACTGATTATTAATTTAAGTTTTCAGAGTTAATAGGAAACAATAATTGATCTGAAACGGCCTGTAAGATTACAGCATATTCTCAACTCGCCTTCTTTTTGGGGATTGCTTTATGAATTCCCGAGCGATTTACATGTCCGATATACTTTCCAATAATTCGAACCTCTTCAAAAATGTCAGGGGATATCATAATATCATTGTACTCTTTATTTGCAGGTTCTAAACGGAGCCCATCTCTATCATGGTAAATCCTTTTAAGACTGGTTTCACCATTATATAATACGGCACCGATATCTCCATCCTGTACATCACTATCCATCAACAGAACAAAATCCCCATCATAAATACCGGCATCTTTCATACTTAACCCGGATACTCTGAGCGCAAACATGTCATCCATTCTGGGAAATAACATGTCGAGCGTAATCTGACCTAAATCTGCTTCTACAGCCTCCTGAAGATATCCGGCAGCAATTAATCCACGTACCGGAATACCTGAACTCTTTTTAAGTCCCAAATTCCCTTCAAAGTTGGGATGAATATCATACTCTTCATCATTCGTTCGAATCAGGTATCCTTTCTTCAAAAGTGCTTGAATATTTTGTGTTACACTATTTGGTGACTTATAATTGAATGCATCCGCTATTTCACGGTAAGTAGGCCAAACATCATATTCTTTCTTATAATCAATAATAAAATCAAAAAACTCTTTCTGTTTTCTGGTTAATTGTCCGTTATCCATAAGTAATATTTGTTTATGTATGATATATGTGTAATAAACGAAAACCTTTTGTTAAAAACAATTCAATGAGATATCCATTTAAATTATTTTTTCATCTGATTGCTTTATCCTTCATAATGATGGCATACAGTTCTTGTGCAACAAATGAACCGTATCTCATAGAAGAGATTGAGATAGATCAAAATCTCAATATACTTTCTGATGCGGTTACTGAGCGAAACGTTGAATTGTTGTGGGATCTAAAAGATAGTTCGAATGAAAGAATCTCAGGGTCTGCCTGGAGAGCGCTTGCGATCACGCAAATTGATGATCTTCGAGATTTAATTAATCTTGCTATTGATAAAGATCAAGCGGAAGCGTGGTATGTATTACGTTTTCAAAATCTTTCTGAATTGGAAATTGAAGTGATCAGTACACATTTCTTCACAAGTGATGCAAAACGTGGCCCCATTTGTTCGTTCTTCTTTTCAAAAGGCGATGATTGGACACTGGAGATGCTTTTAAAGAATAGTGAAATCGTTCTGGACAATCGAAAATGCGCCATGGCAGTGGGAGGGATGTTGACTCGTATCAAAGTGAGTGAGGAGTATATTCAAAGAGTATTGGAACTGTTAAGCGAAACGGTTGACTCCGAAATAAAGTCATATCTACTCTATGGTTTTTGGCGCTCAGCATTGAACAGGCCAAATCAAGGGACAGATTCATATGAAAAACTTGTACAGTTACTGGAGAGTAGGAAAAATAGTCAGCCGGCCCTCGTTGATGAGTTTTTAATTAGATTGACCGGAGCGCAGGGATTTAACTTTGTGATGAATAACCGATCAGGGATCGATCTGACTGAACATGTTCAACTTTCTGTAGAATTGGCCAGGGCTGTGAGGTTTTTGGAAGGTGAGAATTTAGATAAAAATGAGATTTTGAGACTGCTGAATCATACAAATCCTCATGTATCTGTAATGACTTTAGAGTCTTTGAAAGAGCTGGATAATCACGATCCATCCTGGTTGACCGGCTTTTCTGAATTACTGGTACATTTTCCGGAGAATGCAGAAGTATCAATCACAACCCTCGAGTTACTACAAATGAATGATGTAGAAATACCGGGAATGGATGCCATTCTTGATGAGATCGATCAAAACCACCCATACCTTAAAAACCGGACATTGGGGCTATTTAAAGAGCGATTAGACTCTGAAACGTATCTGGCAAAAATTCTCGATAATTTGGATCGTGAAGGGATTGAGGCGCAGCATGCTGCTGTTGCATTATCTGAATTTGCGAATAACTTCTCCACACCATCAGAAATAAGAGATAGAATTCGAATCTCATTGTCAGATGCTATACTCAGTCAAAACAGATCCGTCATTACAGCGTCCGGCCAACTTTTGACGAACAGGTATTATTTTGATGAGAATGACAGAAATTTATTTATGGAAGGGTATACCCAAGCTTATGAAAATCAAAATTTTTCGGTTGCCCAGCTGCTTTTTGGTGTTATGACTGAATTGAGTCTTATAGAAGATGATTTCAATCCGGATTTTCGATTAAATGATTTTCAAAACCCGGATTGGCAACGCATATTAGAATTGGGAGATGCCCCTCATTGGGTCTTGAATACTGACAGAGGTGAAATCGTGATCCAACTTGATCCCCGGACAGCACCATTTACAGTATCATCGATCGACTCATTAACAAGAGCAGGATTGTACGATGGTGTGAATTTTCATCGTGTTGTAAGAAATTTTGTGATACAAGGAGGGGATTTTGATCGGAGAGATGGCCTGGGGGGGCCGGGCTATAGAATTCCAACTGAGCCGGCTCAATACACATTTAAAAGGGGTGCTGCAGGAATAGCAAGTTCCGGCCAGGATACTGAAGGAAGTCAATTTTTTATTACACATACATGGACTCCCCATTTAGACGGTCTTTATACGATTTTTGGCGAAGTAATTCATGGAATGGATGTAGTAGACCGTATTCAGATTGGAGATGTGGTGTTAAGTGCGGAAATTATTAAGTGAGAAGTGAGAAGTGAGAAGTGTCTACTACGCTAAAGCTTCGTTGAGCAGGGAAAAGTGAAAAGTGAGAAGCTTTCAGCAATTCGTTATCCTGACGAAGGTCAGGATCTCAAGATTTATTAGTTCAATATAATCAATAGCTTATGCAAGATCATTGGCCTGAGATCCTGAAATAAATTCAGGATGACTTTTAGAGGATTGGTAAATCGTATAAAAGTACCTCAGTCTTCTTCGTTCTACTTTTTCAATTAATCATTTCCTAATGGAGTAAAAGCCTGAATTCCGGTGATTTCTCTGCCAAGAATTAACCCGTGAATGTCGTATGTCCCTTCATAGGTATTCACAGATTCCAGGTTCATTACATGATGAATGACCCTGTATTCGCCCGAGACCCCATTTCCTCCATGCATATCTCTGGAAACACGAGCAATATTGAGCGCTTTTGAGACATTATTTCGCTTTGCAAGTGAAACCATACTTGGGTGCAATCGTCCCTGATCTTTCAGCTGACCTAAACGCCACGCAAGCATTTGCATTGAGGTTATATCGGTAAGCATATCAGCCAATTTAGTTTGTGGAAGCTGATTTGCAGCTATAGGTTTTCCAAACTGTTTTCTATCAAGTACATATTGCCGTGCTTTTTGATAGCAGAACTCTGCAGCACCAATGGCTCCCCAGGCAATTCCGTAACGTGCACTGTTGAGGCACATAAAAGGTCCTTTAAGTCCACGGATTTCAGGAAAAACATTCTCGTCAGGGACAAATACATCATCAAAAACCAATTCACCGGTTGATGAAGCTCGAAGACTCATTTTGTGCTTTGTTTCGGGTGCCGAAAACCCTTTCATTCCTTTTTCAAGAAGAAACCCTCTTATAACCGGCTTATCTTCTTTATTTTCTTTCGCTTTAGCCCAAACCACGGCAAGATCAGAAATCGGAGAATTTGTAATCCACATTTTGGCTCCATTTAAAATCCAGCCTCCATCTGTTTTTACGGCAATAGACTCCATGGATCCGGGATCAGACCCATGATTGGGTTCTGTGAGACCAAAACAGCCGATCATTTCACCGGATGCTAGTTTTGGCAAATATTTCATTTTTTGATCCTCAGTTCCGAATACAGAGATCGGGTACATCACCAGAGAGGATTGTACAGACATAAATGATCGATACCCTGAATCGACACGTTCAACTTCTCTGGCGACTAAACCGTAAGCCGTTTCACTTGCACCAACGCCTCCATACTTTGGATCGATCGTAGCGCCAAGTAATCCCAGGTCACCCATCTCCTTAGCGATATCCATATCAAAAATTTCATCCTGATTCCCTGCCAGCGCCCGAGGTTCCAGTCGGGATTGTGCATATTCACGAGCCGTTTCCATGATCATTTTGTCATCTTCGGATAGCTCTGACTCAAAGAAATATGCGTCGTCAATGTTGAATTGTGTTTTAGCCATGTCGGTAAATTTTACTTCGGGTGATGAATGTTTATAACGTTTTATGAAATGTAATAAATTTCGATTTGGGAACCATGGGATTGAAAAGTGAAAAGTGAAAAGTGAAAAGGCAGAAGGCAGAAGGCAAAAGGCAGAATGACTTTACTTCGTTATCCAAACCCTAATCATTGTCATCCTGAATTTATTTCAGGATCTCAACACTTTTCCAACCATTTGTCTCCACTTCTGCCTTCCGCTTTTCACTTCTTCACTCTAATGGACCGTCCCGCAGGAACATTGGGTAGCACCTGCCGATTGAATGATGGAATGCCAGTCAAACTGTTCACTATAGCCTTCTTGTTCCCACCAGAAAGGCAGTCGTTCCGAGGGATGATTTCCAATTTCATTCATCGTGGATGAATCATAAAGCCGACCGTTGATCATCGTATAGACGACATTTTCGGTTTCATAAATATCATGAAGCGGATTTCCATCTACAACGATCATATCAGCCAGTTTCCCGGTTTCAAGTGATCCGATATGTTGTCCCATTCCAATATAATTTGCACCATTTATGGTTGCTACACGCAGTGCGTCGTGGTTACTCATACCACCTTGTGTAAACATCCATGTTTCCCAATGTGCTGCAAGACCCTGTAGTTGGCCATGAGCACCTATATTCACCGTTACTCCCCGATCGTATAACTCTTTTGCCGCGGCGGCACTTTGAAAGTGGCCGATTTCGTACTCTTCTTCAGGGACCATAATTCTATGTCTTGATCTGGAATCAACAACACCTCTGGGTGTAAACGACAACAGAGGCTCTTTTTCCCACACATTGGTATGCTGATACCAATAATATTCACCACTCATACTTCCGTAATTTACGACAAGGGTAGGAGTATAACCTACATCCGAGGATCCCCAAAGTGTCAATACATCTTCATATAGAGGATATATAGGTACATTGTGCTCGATTCCGGTATGTCCGTCCAAAATCATACTCATATTATGTGTAAAGGTGGAGCCGCCCTCCGGTACAACATTTACCCCAAGTTCGCGCGCAGCCTGAAGAACCTGTTGCCTTTGATCTCTTCTGGGCTGATTGTAGCTTTTGACTGAAGTCGCGCCAAAAGCCTGTGTTCTTCGGATCGCAGAACAGGCATCTTCCAGACTGTTGATTACGGTCTTCTGAACATTTTCAGCGCCATAGAGAATACGGCCGGTAGAAAATATTCTGGGACCGATCATATTCCCGGATCTGACCATTTCCGCCTGTGAAAAAATCATTTCGGTATTGGAGGATGGATCATGAGCTGTAGTCACGCCATACGCCAGGTTTGCAAAATACTCCCACTGCTGATTTGGGCTGAGTCCGGATCGGAAATTCCCGATGTGGGCATGTGCATCAACCAGTCCCGGCATCAACGTTTTACCTTCCAGGTCCATTATAAAAGCATTTTCCGGAATAGTTATATCTTCTGATGACCCGATGGCCTCGATTCGGTTATCCCGAACAACAACAGTTCCATTATCTATGACTTCATAATCATTCATTGATATGATATGTGCATTGGTGAAAGCAACAATCCCTGAAGGTTTGTCTGAATTCAGTTCAAGTCCAATAGAAATTCCGTCATTGTTACCTAAAGGCAGATCTTCGTTCATATTGCCACTTAGAAATTCAAAAGCTTCAGATAATTCTACCGTAAAATACTCTTCACCCAGTGTCCAGTGCAGTTTTTGTCCGTCTGAAGACCAGTGAAGATTATATCCGGCATCTTTTGCGACGTGTGTAACCGGAATGGCTTTTGTATTCGCATTTAAATTCAGATCAGAACCGGTTTGCGGCATTGGTGCGATATACACTTTGTACAGTTCATGGAAAGCAATCCATTGATTATCCGGACTTGGAGTGAACCCGAGGGCATATTCAGATCGAAAATGATGTTTTTCATCCTGACCATTCAGATCAACACTTCTAAAATTTGTTCCTTGCTGATAAAAAATCCGATCACCGTTTGAATTAAAAATCGGTTCACTTCCGCTTGTAGTGATTAGTTTAGTATCCCCACCGGCCGCTGGAATCGTATAAATACCCGGATTTTGGGTGTAAGCATGTCCCTGATGATTATTCCCTGATTCACGACGGAAGAGGATTGTTTGTCCGTCAGGAGAAAACGAAGGTGTCCTGAAAATTCCTTTTTCGCCGGTGATAGTTTGTGGAGTCGCATTTCTGCGATCCAATCGAAGTGTTTTAATTGCTCCTAATTCGGTATCACTCCAACTGACATAAGCTAAACTGTTTCCATCCGGTGAAAAGGCCGGTTCAAATTCCAGATGGGTCTCGTTAGTAAGGCGTGTAGGTGTTCCATTTGGAAGATCTTTTTTCCAAAGGTATCCAGCAGCATTGAAGACGAGAGTATTACCATCAGGTGATGTGATGGCATGACGTACTGCTTTAGCCGTGAATGTATCGGGTGCCGGATCAAACTCGAAGTGAACCACATCTGCAAGTTGATGGTTGACCGTCACAGAAAATGGGATTTCCTCAACAGCATAATTGTTAACATTCAGCTTATGGAACCCTCCTTGCGCCCAAAAGATGAGATGATTCCCATCCGGAGTCCAATTAAAATTGGTGTAGGGCCCAAAAATTGCCCAGGCCTGTTGTTGGTCAATACTTAATCCATCAAAAACAGGCCGCTCAATGCCGGTCTCCATATCCCTGATGTATAGAACTGATTTAGTACGGACTCGTTTTACAAAGGCTAAAAGATTTCCATCGGGTGATACGGTAGGGGAGATGGCTCCGCCCGGTCCACCGGTAATGCGTTCAATATTTCCTTCTTGACGGTCATATCGGTTTATGACATAGATCTGGCTGTTTGGATCTTTATTGTACTGAAAAAATCCGCCCGGATAGACATCCTGGCTATAGTACACATAGCGACCGTCCGGCGAAACAAACGGCTGCCCCACATCCTGCTGATCGTTTGGCCGTTCTGTCAGTTGAATCCCAGATCCTCCGGTAATGTGGTACATCCAGATTTCACCGGCACCCAGCGAACGGCCGGAGGTAAAATGTTTTTTAGCGACCAGATAGTTGCCATCCGGTGTCCAGAATGCATTGTTTAGCAGACGAAAACTTTCATTGGTGACCTGACGGGCATCAGAACCGTCACGATTCATCACCCAGATATTATCACCTCCGCCGGCATCACTGGTAAAAGAGATTTTTGAGCCGTCAGGACTGAAACGAGGCTGTATTTCATATGCGAGGCTTTCCCGAAGTACAGTTGCTTCGCCACCTGTGACAGGCATGATGTAAAGATTTCCAAGCAAATCAAACACAATCTCACTGCCATCAGGGCTGACATCCAGATTCATCCAGGTACCCTCATTGGTTTCAAAACTGATCTCAGTAAAATCTGCACGGTGTTGAGTTACATCCCATTTTTCATCAGAAGTTTGTTCCTGATCTTCATCAGAATCTAATTCTGTGTCTTGATCTTGAGCGAAAAGAGATAGGGGTAGTAATAGAGCGATAAACAGTAGTAGAAATCGATTCATCTTAATTATAGTCTTGTTAATATTTATTTAGACATGTTACTAAAAAAAGACGAAAAGTTCTGATTCAAATAGTGAATGAAGGTGGATAAAATTAATAATAAAGTGTGTTAAGATATAAGATGGTAGGTAGATAAATGTTGTTCTCTGATCGGTATCAATTAAAGAGATCGATGAAGGAGTAAATCTTGGGACAGCTGATAGAGATCGATCTGTAGAAGATAAAAAAAAGGGTTAGTTCTCTTCTCAAATTTTACAAAGAAGAGAACCAAGCCCATGCTTACTTAGGTTTAGTTGATTTTAACAATGTTCATTCCCAGAAATACTTGAAGTTCCTGATAGGTTTCAATTTGTTCCAGAGATTGATTTCCTTTGGTTTTACCAACAAAATTAGATGGAATATGAACTGCTCTAATCAGGACGTCTTCGAGCCCATCCGTAATATTTAAATTATAGTTGGCATCCAAAAAGATACGAATGTCGATCAGTGTGAAGTCATAATCGATTAATAATGTACCTCTTGAATTAAACTCTGTAATTGGAAGTTTCCTCCATACTTCCAGATCATCTTCCGGTATATAATCTTCAAGTATAAATGCAAGCATGACATCTGAATCAATAATATCAATTTGATCTGGAATGCTTTGAAAGAATTCGTACCCGTTTGATGGCATCAGTGTGGCATTAAATTCAAAAGAAGTAGGAAGTATTTCAGGTCCGGGCTCCCCTGGAGGTCCTTCAGGCCCTACCGGACCCCTGCCACTGCAGGAAGCTATAAAAAGAGTGAGTAGAATAAAGAGAGTTAAACGTTTGATTAGATTTTTCATAGGGACCTCAACAGGTTCGTTTCAGTTAGTTATATATACTAAACGACCAAAGAGGGGTGTAGTTTCAAATCATAAAAAGGTATTTAAGTATAATAATAACAAATAGATATAATAAACACTTGATCTCGCATATTCATGTGAGAACGGCTGATTATTGAGCGTGAATCCATCCACGACCCAATGTTACTTACTGAATATGTCTCGAAACAACAGACACTCATTTCTGTCAAATTCTGTTGCGTCTCGCTTGCGATCTTTTTATCTACACTCAGTTTTTAATTAACCAATACTTAGACCATACCATGAAAAACTCTTCTTTTCGACTGCTACAATGCATACTGCTGATTTCAATATTTATTCTAATGTTGGCTTGCCAAACAACCGAGCCTGTAACCGAATCAGATTCACGAACTGCCTCCACTAGTAGTATACCGGCAAACGCTTCTACAGATAGCGGGCTTTTTACCGTTTATCAATCGGGCGAAAACATCTATTACGAAATCCCCGATTCGCTTATGGGGCGCGATATGGCGATCATGAGCCGAATCGCAAAAACTGCTGAGGGACTCGGATGGGGTGGTGACCGATTAGCGCCGCAACAGATTGTTCAGTGGGAGCGCAGAGGCGATAAAATTCTCCTCAGAGGGGTGACTTACAGCAATACGGCCAACGATAATCTGCCGATCTATCAAGCCGTTCAAAATTCTAATTTCCCGACAATTATTGAATCCTTTGACATACTTGAAGATCGTGACGAATCGGTAGTAGTTGATGTGAGTGATCTATATTTAAAGGATTCCCGACAGTTTGGGCTTCAGAATCGTCAACGCCAGCAGTATACGGTCCGAAACCTTGATCGAAATCGTTCATTCATGGAGTTTGTGAAGAGCTTTCCTGAAAATATCGAAGTGAGAACGGTCCTCACTTATAATGCCGATAACCCACCGTCACAACAGCGCACCGGTTCGATCACTTTAGAAGTAAATCATAGTATGATACTGCTCCCGGAAGAACCGATGCGTCCGCGTCTTTTTGATGAAAGGGTAGCCATGATCTCCATTTCTCAAACCGATTATGGTGATGATGCCCAATTCAGTAAAACCAAACGGTACGTCACGCGCTTTCGGCTTGAACCTTCTGATATGGAAGCATTCAATCGCGGTGAATTGGTAGAGCCCAAAAAGCAGATCATTTTCTATATCGATCCGGCCACACCCGAGCAGTGGAGACCTTATTTTATTGCCGGAGTAGAGGAATGGAATGTGGCTTTTGAGGCGGCCGGATTCAAAAATGCAATAGCAGCGAAGATGGCACCGGTTGATGATCCCGATTTCAGCATGCTTGATGCACGTTATTCTGTGATCCGGTATGTGGCAAATCCGATCCACTCTGCAAATGCAGGGCCGGATGTAATTGATCCCAGATCTGGAGAAACGATTCGTGCACACATGAATATGTATCACAATGTGATGAAGAGGCTGCACTGGTGGTCGATGAGTCAGACAGGACCAAGAAACCCGGAAATACAGCAACATCAGCTCTCAACAGAGGAAATGGGTGAATACCTGCGATATGTGGTTTCACACGAGTTGGCACACGCTCTCGGTTATCCACATAATCAGCGTGGAAATACGGCTTATTCGATTGATGATTTGCGTTCACCGGAGTTTACAAACGAGTTTGGGAACTCATCATCGGTGGTTGGACGAACCCGTTTCAACTACGTTGCGCAACCTGAGGATGGGGATGTGCGCGTGCACAGAAGTGTCGGAGAGTATGACATTTGGTCCATTAAGTGGGCATACACACCTCTTCCTCAGGTTGAAACAGCGGAAGATGAGTTCTCTATTTTAAACGATTGGATATTGGAACGTGCAGATAATCCGGCGATGCAGTTTGGTTATGGCCGGGGTGATTATGACCCGACACAGACCACCGAATCGATCGGTAATGATTGGGTTCTTGCCAGTGAATTGGGCATGAAAAATCTCCATCGAGTGGTACCCAACCTGTTTAATTGGATGGGAGAAGAGGGAGAACCATACTATGAAATCAAAATGAGGTATATGCAGCTATTTGTTCACTGGGGCCGAATGACAAGCCGGGTGATTACTGCAATTGGCGGTTCCAGGGAAGAGCATAAGAGATTTGGTCAGGATGGACCTGTTTACACTTCACTTACACGTGAAGACCAGAAGCGATCCATGGCTTTTCTGGATGAGCATCTATTTGCTACCCCTGCTTGGTTATTGGATAAAGAGCTGCTTCGCACTTTTGAGCATGTAGGTAGTGTTGAGAGGGTGAGGTGGTATCAGGTCACCGGATTAAATTCTCTTCTGGCGCCACACAGGTTAGAACGACTTGTAGAACAACATGCGATGTTGGGAGATGCTGCATATGGTCCGGCCGAAATGCTGGATGATTTACGTACTGCGATCTGGAAAGAACTGGATTCTCGTGATAATGTGAACACATTTCGTAGAAATCTACAGCGGGCATACATTGACAGGATGGAGTATCTTCTTAAAGAAGCCTCTGCAGATGCGCCGAACCCTCCGGAAGACTACCGGCCGGATATCGGCTTTGAAGATTTACGTACAGATTTTCATATACAACAATCTGATATTCGACCACTTGTACTGGAGCAACTTAAAAGTTTGCATTCAGATGTGGAAGCGGCTCTCAACCGGAATACCGATCGATATACAGAAACCCATTTGGAGTATGTGAAAAAAAGGGTTGAAGGGCTAATCGATTAAGAATAGGTGGGAAAACCTCAGACTCTGTCCGGAGTCTGAGGTTTTCAATTTAGAGTCTATGGTTTTCCATTTAGTGTCTGAGACATTCAAAGTAGAGCCTGAGATTTAAACTCGGTGTCTGGGATATATAAATTAGAAACTGAGTTGTTCAATTGTGAATCTGAAGGTTTCTAACAGTTATAGCCTAACTCCTTAATCAATTTTCTAGACAGTATGCGACAATGAATTTCAAAATTTTCATCTTCGTAGACTTTATACGAATTCTGAAGGTTTCCAATAAATTCAGTTATATCCTAATTCCTTTTTCAGTTCTCTGGCCAGGATGAGGCGCTGAATTTCCGAAGTGCCTTCTCCGATTGTAAGCAGTTTCATATCGCGCATGAATCGTTCTACATGATACTCTTTGGTATAACCGTATCCTCCATGTATCTGAACTGCATCCAGGGTTGCACGTTCACACATCTCTGAGGCAAATAACTTTGCCATGGAGGCTTCTTTGGTAAATGGTTTCCCCTGATCCTTGAGCCAGGCTGCTCGATGAACAAGGAGACGTGCCGCATCAATCTCGACGGCCATATTTACCATCTTATGTTCAATCGCCTGAAAATCTCCAATTGGATTACCAAACTGCTTCCGTTCCTTGGCATATTTCATGGATTCTTCCAGTGCACCACGGGCAAGGCCAACAGATAGGGCACCGATGCCGATACGTCCGCCATCCAGCACTTTCATCGTATCTACAAAACCCATACCAAGTTCACCGAGAAGATTTTCACCCGGTACTTCAACATTTTCTAAAACCACTTCTGATGTATCCGATGTGTTCATACCCATTTTATGCATGGGGGCACTGGGTTTTACACCATGCCATTCACGTTCCACAACAAAGGCGCTGATTCCCTTTGTCCCCAATGTGGGATCAGTTTTAGCCAACACGACATAAACATGCCCGACAGAGCCTTGGGTGATAAAGGTTTTAGTTCCATTCAAAACCCAATTATCACCATCTTTGACCGCCGTCGTCTTTAAACCGGATGAATCACTGCCGGATCCGGGCTCTGTAAGACACCATGCTGCCAGCTTATTCCCGGATGTCAGATCCGGCATATACTTCATTTTAAGGTCGTGATTACCGGCTAATGCGATATGACCGGTTCCCAGTGATGTATGTGAAGCAACTGTGAGTGCCAGAGAGGCATCCCAACGTGCAATCTCCTCAAGGGCAAGACAGAAGCTGATGGTGTCAAAACCGGCACCTCCATATTTTTCTTCATGATAAATCCCAAGTAACCCCTGGTCGGCAAGCATTTTTACAATTTCATGGGGGAACTCTTTTTTGGCATCTCTTTCGATAACAGTGGGTGCCACATGGCGTTCAACAAAGTCACGAACACTGTCGCGTATCATTTGGTGATCTTCAGTTAATTCAAAGGATATGGATCCGGTTCGTTCAAGCAAATTCAAATTCATTATTTAGATTATTTTTTAATTCTCTGATAAATATTGGTAGCGCTTCCAAAGATAATGATTCTTCAAAACAATTGTAGTGAGATATGAAAGAAACAGAAGTTTTTACGTAATCATTTCTAAGAAAAAAATGATTCTGTTCCCGTAGATTTCCTTAGAATTTTTCGATGATGGCTCACCCAAAATTGCATGCCACATATTAAATAAACTTCATTGTAGGATCATCCAAAATTCCAGGTAACACCGCGGCCAATCTCCGGATCGGGGAAGTTCCAGTCTACAGCTCCCTGATCACATGCATACATACATGTACCGCACTCAATACAATCCTCAACCTGAAAATGAACCATTCCCTTATCATCCATGGTATAGCAATTGGCCGGACATACATAGGTTGTGCACTTATGCGGACATACAGTGTTACATATGTCTGTATTTACGATAATATGAGGTTTAATCTCCGATTTAGCCTGATTTCGATAACTGACCAGGCCAAGGCGTTCGGGTAGGGATAGGGTTTTTGTGTGAGACATGGGAGTGAAAAGTGAAAAGTTAAAAGTGAAAAGATTTCTCCTTATTTCATTGCAGTCAACATTGCAAAAACTTCATTTGTAAGGTTTTCAATTTCTTTGATGTCTTGTTTTTTTAAATATTCAATTTTGATTGATATTTCAATGTGTGTATCAAGTTCAACAAGAGATGATCTGGCAATTTCAATATATCTTGACGATTCAGTTCGAGATTTTCTGGAAGCACCTTCTGCGATATTTGCCGCAATCGAGACTGCACATCTTCTCAATTGACTAATCAGACCATATTGTTCATGCCTCGGAAAACTCTTCGTTATTATATAAACATATTTGACTAACTCTATACTCTTTTGCCAAACTATTAATTTCTTATGATTCAGTTTCAACATATAAATTTGTGATAAGTTCAAATTTCAATAGTATGAAGCCAAATCACATAACCTCTTACAAAAAACTTTTCACTTTTCCCTTTTCCCTTTTCACTCAATTCACAACGCTTTTCCACCTTTCACACCCAGCTTCAACAACTCCCAATACGACGCATGCTCCTTAATCGAATCGCTCATCATTTCACGGGCTTTTTTTGTGGGTTCATTTTTGATACTGAAGAAATTACGTCCAAAGTCACATATGAGATTGGGTATTTTTTGAGTCATTACAGGATCGTGTAACAGATGAACAGCATCCTGAAAATTATTTATGTCTTTCATTACATAACTGTCATCGAGTCGATTTTGGTATTTTTTCATTGCTGATTCACTAAAATCGTCCGTTTTTTTATTTTCCACGATCGTTTCTGCTGCCAGAATTCCGGATCTCATTGCATAATCCATACCCTGGATCGCTTTCCCGGCATTCATCAATAAATTGGCAGCTTCACCACACACAACCAATCCGTGAGTGTGTAGCTTTTTAGGCATCACTCGTTTATCACCTGATGATACAATATGTGCGGAGTATTCGACCACTTCGCCGCCTTGAATCATATCACTTATCACCGGATGTTTTTTAAATGTGTTTAGAATGTCATACGGTTTTTTCCCTTTCTCCCGTAGATCTTTTAAACCAAGAACCAGTCCAAGTGAGAGGGTATCTTTATTTGTATAGAGGAAACCGCCCCCTTCAACCCCATCTGTGGCAAATCCGACAAATTCATTGCTCATTCCACTTCTTCCATTTAATTGGAATCGATCCTCGAGAACATTTTGATCAAACCGGATAATCTCCTTAATACCGGTTAACATATGGTCTGCAGGAACATAGGAGTCCTGAAGCCCTACCTGACGAGTAAGTAGATTATTTACACCTTCTGCAATGATAACCGAATCAGCATAAAATTTTTCCTCTCCGGTTCGAATCCCCACCGCTTTGCCATCTTCCATCAAGACCTCTTCAACGAGAATATTTGTGGCTATGAAAGAGTCCATTGCATAATCACTTTCCGCAATCGCTTCTTCGACCTTTTCGGCAAGCCATCGGTCAAATTTAGAGCGCAATACCACAACACCCGTATAGGGTGTTTGGTTAAAATGAGACGACTTGAAATCAACACTGAATGTGGATTGATCATCCATAAACGTTAATCGGCGATGATTGATGAAGCGATCCCAACCGGCATCTTCTTCCCAATAGTTGGGTACCAGTTTTGCGAGATCACTTCCCCATAGTACTCCGCCGGATACATTCTTGGAACCCGGAAATTCTCCTTTTTCAATCAAAAGGAATTTCATGTTGTTTCGGGCCAGTGTCATAGCTGCAGCCAGACCGGCAACTCCGGCTCCGACGATAATACAATCAAATTTTTCGTCCATAGATGGTTGAGTGAGAAGGCAGAAGGCAGAGAGTAAAAGGTTTTTTAAAAGAATGAATTAATTTTTCACACTTCTGCCTTTTGCGTTCTGCCTTCTGCCTCTAATTATCCTTTAATCTTTTTCAATTCGTCAATAAACGGTGGCAATATCTTGTAGAGATCTCCTACTAAACCATAATCTGCTATTTCAAAAATCGGAGCATCCGGATCTTTATTGATGGCAACGATCACCTTACTGTTAGCCATCCCCGCTACATGTTGTATTGCTCCGGAAATTCCTACAGCTATGTAGAGTTGAGGTGAGACTACTTTACCCGTCTGACCAATTTGAAGGCTGGGATCGTAGTCGCCGGACTCTGTGAGTGCCCTGGAAGCACCAATGCCTGCATTTAATACAGCAGCAAGTTCATCAATGAGTTTGCGGCCTTCCTCATCCTTCACACCTCGTCCGGCTGCAATAACAGTCTCCGCTTCAGATAGATCTACTTTATCTCCTGTAGCACTGATAATCTCTTTCAGTGTCAGTTTAAGCTCATTTTTATCGAATGTAAAGGGGATGGACTGAACCTTACTCTCACCGGATTTTTCAACAGTATCATATGATCCGGATCGAACGGTAAGTATGACCGGCGACCCTTTTGTTTCAACAGATGAGATGATCTTTGAAGCCATCACAGGCCTTTTGGCCGTCACCGCATCCCCGGTCCAATCAAATTCGGAGACATCTGCCAATGCAGCTGCATTTCTGTTAGCGGCAAGTGCTCCCAGGATATCTTTTGAGCCTTCTGTTGAAGCAAAAGCCATGACATCAGGGTTGATTTCCGACATAGCCAGTGTCAATGCTTTTAAAAGAGGTGTGTTGAGATGATTTTTAAAAATTGGATCTTCAATGGTATAGATCACCGAAGGGCCATAGGATTTTAAATTTTCAACAATGGTTGAACAATCATCAGATATTACAATAGCAGAGGATGTCTTTCCATTTTTCTCTGCTATTTCATTACACCTTGATAATACTTCGAGAGATGATCGTTTTATTTTGCCGTCATTTACCGATATGTAGGTTAGTAGATTGCTCATTCGTTCGTAAAAAATAAAAAGTGATTAGTTAGTGTTTGTGATCGCTTAATCGTGTCTCAACATTATAAATTTATCCCGCCCTTAAATAACATTTTCCGCAGAGTCGAGAAGCTGAGCAACCTCCTTGGCTATTTCGTCGGGTTCGCCCTCATATTTTTTACCCGGTTCTCGCTTGGGTTTTTCTTCATAACCGACTACAGAGGTCTTGATAGAACCGTTCGTAAGTCCATTCTTCAGGTCAGAAACGGCGATCGTATTTACCGGTTTTCGTTTGGACTGCATGATACCTTTTAAACTGGGGATACGGGGATCATTCATATCATTAGAGCAGGTCACGAGTGAGGGAGCCGGTAGTTCAATCATTTCCTGGCCTGTATCACCCTGTCGTTTTACAATGAGGTTTTCACCCTCTAATTGAAGTCCAACCGCATTTGTAGCATATGGTAAATCCAAAAACTCAGCAAGCATAGATCCGGTTAAACCGGAATCTGTATCCTGAGACTGTTTGCCACAGAAGATGTATTGATACTCCTTATCCTTAAAAAATTCAGCAAGTATTTTTGCGTACGAAAATGAGTCAAACTCCTCAGAGCCTTCAGTTAAAATGTGAGAGCCGGAATCAGCACCCATTGCCAAAGCTTTCCGAATAGTTTCCGAGGCTTTGTCCGGCCCAATAAGCACAACTTCGATCTCACCTCCATGAGCTTCCTTTAATACAAGTGCTTCTTCAACTGCGGATGCATCATAGGCATTTAAAATATTTCGATTAGCATCCTGAATAAGCTCACCCTCTTTAATTTGAAGGGGGGCATTTACATCAGGAACTTGTTTTATACAAACATAAAATTTCATACTCAATAATCAATTTTCTTTATGGAATCGCTTTTCTATTCAATAGACGCAATATACGAAACATGATCCAAAAATTTGTAACTGAAGTTTCAGGAAATTGACATCAGATCTACTTCTTTACATTAACTCCCTTATATTCAAATTCGTTTAATAAAGATTAATAAATTGAGTTTCAAAGAATTGCCTAACAGTTCCATCATACCATCATCAAGAAAATATTTTATAGTCATTATTGCATTGATGGCAATCTTTTTAGGTTTTCTATGGGTCGGTGAGAGTTCACTGGACGACAGAATAATTACTACACGTTATCTGCTGCTTATTTTGGCTGCCATGACAGCTTTTTCTGCGCCTTATTTACTGTTTCCCGACAGAAATAGTACTCTTCTTCAACTTGGAAATGTTACGTCAGAAAATCTGATGATCTATGTGATGAAGCGTATTATGAAATTAATCTGGCCAATATATCTTTTAATAGCAGTGATGATGCTGGGGGATATTCATGCCGCCGGACAGTTTCTGAATTCAAAATTCATATATCTGCTTACGGTTTATCTGATTTTTACAGGGCTTATTCTGATTTCCATCGCTCGATATATAAAGAGTGGCCTTGATTCTCAATTTTGGAAAGAGTCGGATAGAGGCAGGGAGATTCGTAAAAAAATGGCTGATTATGCAAAATATCCTATTGATCCGGGTTCAATACCCAGTCTGTTAAATACAATTTGGATCACCACTTTAGGATTTGCAATGATTATAATTTCTGCAATAATTGGTCAATCATGGAGTGGATATGGAGTATTGTTTCTGTCTGCAATATTTTTCATAGTGTCTGTCATTTATATTTATGCAAATACAGACTCAATGCTGAAAGATTTTTATGCCAGTAATGCTTTTTTTCTGGAATTTTTCGGTTCTAATTTAAAAGGAGAAGATCTAACCTCTAAACATGAAGTTGCTCATCTCTGGTGGGTTCCTTCACGGTTTAAAGTCCATGTATGGCAATTTCTTGTCCAGATCGATAGAAAAATACCGGCTGGAAGAGTTGTTTTTACAGGGCATCTCTTGATATGGTTTTTTGCGTATCAAAGGCCGGAACAGGAATTTATAGCAGCAGTCTGGATTCTATTTGCGATTATACATCATCTATTTTTAGTACTTACTTTTCAAGTTGAAATGTCACCGGGTTGGCTTCACAGATGGCTCGCTTCCGGATGGGTATGGCTGGGAAGTCGCTTTTGGATGCAACTACGCTGGGTAATTCCATTGTTGTTAAGTATGAATGCGCAATACTTCGTTTTTGGTACACCGGATTTTGAAATTCAACTTCAGGTAGTGTCACTCTTTATAATTTTTGCAATGTTCTTATCGGCATATGGTATGTCCGGACTCAATAAAGAAGTATCATCATAGAAACTATGTTAGCAATAAAGAATCTATCAAAACAATATAAAGCGGGGCACCCGATTTTTTCAGAGGTATCTTTTGAATTTAAAAAGTGTAATGGGGTAGGGATCATCGGACCGAATGGCTCCGGTAAGACAACATTTCTGAGGATCCTATCAGTTAATTCATTTCCAACATCAGGGACGGTGTTTTTTAATGAGATCAACATACATAAGAATCCCCATCAGTATCTTTCAAATGTAGGTTTGGTGCATGATGAAGAAACATTGCCCAGGCATCTGACAGCCGTTGAGTTAATTGAGTGGGTACTGAGGAGTCGTAATATGTGGGAATCCAACTCCAATGCATCAATGCACAACTTGCTGGACAGTTTGAATCTGGATCAGAGAGATGAGCCGATTGGCACCTACTCAACCGGGATGAAAAAGAAAATTCAGATAGCCGCAGCATTTATTGTCCAGCCGTCTCTTTTTATAATGGATGAACCGTTGCGGGGTTTAGATACTTCCACAACCAATAAAGTTCTGGAGATGATCCAGGATGTGAAACAAAAAGGAGCACTTGTTTTAATGGCCTCTCACTCGATGACCGGTGTCGATGACATTTTTGACGAAATCATTGAATTTCCATTGTGATATATTAAAAACTCCCACTATTTTCTTTATTCGATCTTTTTCAGAATCAATCAAATCGAAATCAACTGTTTTAATCTAACAATAAAAAGTAATGTCTGAGATAAAGCTGCCCGAAGTAGAACTCAATATTTATTCAAAAAACACACCGGTAGAAGTAACGGTTGTTGAAAACTATGTTGCAACAAAGGAATCAAGCCCTAATTTTGTAAGGCATGTTACTTTTGATATTTCAGGTACAGATCTAGTAGATCGTGTTAGAGTCGGGCAATCGATAGGAATTTTACCACCGGGGGTAGATGCTGAAACAGGTAAACCTCATAAATTGAGACTTTATTCAGTCTCATCGCCAAGTAAGGGTGAAAAAGGTCAAAAACATCATATATCCACTACTGTAAAACGAACGGTGGAAGAGTTTAAAAATAAAATATACCTGGGTGTTGCATCCAACTATTTGGCAGATTTAGAGCCGGGTGATAAGGTTTTAATGACTGGGCCGAGTGGAAGACGCTTTTTGCTGCCGGAAAATGCTGCTGATTTTAATTACCTGTTTTTTGCAACCGGTACAGGTATTGCTCCATTCAGAGGTATGATACAGGAGTTGTATGAAGAAAAATATATTAATGAAATAGCCCTTATTTTTGGTTGTTCATATCGTACAGATCTTCTCTATGCCGATTATTTTGAGAAATTGAATCATGAAAAAACCGGGTTTCACTATATTCCATCGATTTCAAGGGAAGATCGCAGAAAAGATGGTTCAAAATTTTATGTGCAGAGTATGTTGGAAGAGAGACGGGATATTTTGTCAACACTTTTGGAAAGAGACAATACACTCATCTATATATGCGGTATGAAGGGCATGGAGACGGGTATTTACAAAGAACTCATCAAACAAGGGTATATTGAATATCTGGATGTTCGCAAAGAGCTTCCTGAAAATATAAATGATATCCCTGATGATGAATTGAGGAAATATGTCAAACCGGGAGTGAGAGTATTTGAAGAGGTTTATTAACTTTTTTATTCACGTCGTTCCAGCGTTGGAACACCTTCGAGTGTTACAAATCGGTAAGGCAATATTTTGCCCCCGAATTTTTCAGTATACACTTGTGTGAAGACAGCCCCAACCAGAATGATTAAACTATTATAGTAGACCCAGATTACAAAAACGATGAGTGAACCTGCCGCTCTGTAAGCAGCATCAATACCTGCTGCGGAGAAGTAAACTCCTATTAGATATTTTCCAAGTAAAAACAGAAGTGTCGTGACGATCCCGCCAACAAGTACATCACTCCAGCGAGCACGAACATCCGGGAGTATCTTAAAGATGAGTGTAAAGGACAAAGTCGCAAATCCGATTGTGCCAACTTTTGTTGCATTCATCAGATAATTCAGATTGATAGCCGGCCAATGGTCGGTTAATAAGTCACTTATGACTATCAAAACAGATTCGGCAATTAATGAAGTCACAAACAGAGTACTGAACATAAGGATCATCAAAAATGAAAGTCCTCGGTTGTACATGAAATTATAGATGGAATTAATTTTTACCACTCTGACATTCCAGATTTTATTTAGAGCGACTTTCAACTGAGAGATGACTGTCGTAGCACCAAAAATAATGACAAAAGTGGCAATGATCGACGTCAAAATTCCTGCTCCTTCATTAATTCGATTTTGAGCAAATTCATTTAGTGAATTAATCATAGATTCATCCATGAAATCACCTCCTACTATGCGAATTTGCTCTAATATGGTACCTTGATTCATGAAATACCCACTGATAGATAGAACAAGGATCAATAATGGAGCGATTGAGAAAATGGTATAAAAAGCAATTGCAGCTCCAAAAGTAAAGATTTCGTCTTCTCCAGATTTGTTCAGAGTCGTTTTAATTAAAGCCCAAATGTCTTTTAGTAAAACTTTCATTCTATAAAAAATGTGTAAGTACAATATCCAGCTCTTCTCTGCGATTGTAATAGTGAGGAGAAATACGAATAAATCCTTCCCTTGAAGAAAGAGTGATTTTTTGATTCGTTAAATTAGAAACAAATTGATCACAATCATTCATTCCATCTACTTTAAAAGTAACTATTCCGGATCTGAAATGGGGATTTTTTGGGGTTAGCAGATCAATTCCATCTATTTCTGAGAGTTTATCATATAAGTAGTTCGTGTGTTCTTGAATCATTGAAAAGGCATTTTTGTAGCCTATTTCTTCAAAAGTAGATAAGGATGCATGTAATCCTGTGATCCCAATCATATTGTAGGTTCCGACTTCCAAATGGCTGCTGATGGGAGCCCAGTTTTGTTCAAAATTCCGCATATCCCACGGAACTTCAACGGAAAGCCAACCCGTTTTGAATGGAGTTAAAAGTTGTTTCATTTTTTCGGAGATATAGAGAAAACCGATTCCCATAGGGGCCATCAGCCATTTATGTGAACCACTCGCTAACGCATCAATTTTACTTTCAACAACATCGATATCAACTGCTCCCAGTCCCTGTATCCCATCCACAACAAACAGCAAGCCATGGTCTTCACAAATATCTCCAATTGCTTTCAGATTTGATTTCAACCCGGTCAAATATTGAACCGCACTGATAGATACCATCTTCGTTTTTGAAGTGATTGCTTCTTTAATATCATCCGGTTGAATAATCCCATCTTTATCAGGTTTTACAAATATGAGATTTACCCCTTTTTTTCCCAGAATTCTGAAAGGTTGCACATTGGTTGGAAATTCAAGTGTATTTAAAATGATCTCATCACCTTTTTCCCAAGTTAGCCCTTCCGTAATAGCAGACACAGCTTCAGATGTATTTCCTAAAAATGTGATATTGTCTGCTGATTTTGCATGAATAAGATTGGAGATTTTTAATCTGGTATCTTCAATCAATTCGCTCCACTGCTCGAAACGATCGATAGCTCCGGTATGTCGATCAATTAAGAACCGATCAATTGCCTGCCGTACATTTTTTGATAAAGGTGAAATGGCAGCATGATTCAGATAAATATGTCCATCAGATTGATGAGGAAAATTTTCAGCAATTTTGTTTTTAAAACTCATGGTTTATAATTCATTATTTAATATGAGTAATACCCGCACTCACTACAAATTTCATTGCGTCTGTAGGATTTATATTTAACAGGGTTACTCGTTCAGGGTCGACCAAAAACAGGTTGCCGGAAAAATTGTAAGAGTGAGGAAAGTAAACGGCAATTTTATCAGTTACATTTAATATGGAGAGGTCATTCTCAGTAATAAATCCAATACGGTCAACGCCATCAACCAAGCTAACTATAACAGGTTTATTGAATCTTTTTTTATTGCCAACAAAAGCTTCCGTGAAATCTTTAAAGGCAGAATAGATGATTTTAATAAATGGAGTTCGGGCCATTAACGATTCAAAATAATTGAATATTGGTTTTGAAATGGCTCTGGAAACAATAAATCCTAAGAATACGATTATAAAAAAAGCAGTGACCATTCCCAGTCCGGGTATTTGAAACGGTAACCAGGAATAGAGGAGTGTATTCAATGTTTCGTCAGTCCAGTTTACTAGGACTATTACTACGTAAAAAGTAGCAAAAAGAGGGAGTATAAAGAGTAACCCCCGGAAAAAATTGTTGAGTATCATTTTCATAATAAGCGAATTGTGTATGGTTTTTGAGAAGATAAAGAACATAACACGGAATACTAATAACCACTCTTGATTAAATTCAATCTCTTGTTCTTAATATAGATCAACTATGAATGTGATTATTGTCAATTTTCACTATTTTAGAAAGCTGTAATCATTGCTGATATTTGAATTTAAATCAATCCATGTCAATTAAAACATCAAAACAGATTCGAAACGATTTTCTGGAATTTTTTCGAGAGAAAGAACATCTAATTGTTGATAGTGCTCCTGTTGTACCAAAGGAGGATCCCACTCTGCTATTTACCAATGCCGGAATGAATCAATTTAAGTCCATATTTCTGGGTGAGGAGGAGGGACTTTCTGAAGAAGGCAAAATCTGGAAAAGGGCTGCAGATACTCAGAGATGTATTCGCGTAAGCGGAAAGCATAACGACCTTGAAGAAGTGGGGCACGATACGTACCACCACACCCTTTTCGAAATGCTTGGAAATTGGTCATTTGGAGATTATTTCAAGGGCGAAGCGATTGAATGGGCATGGGAACTTCTTGTAGAACGGTGGGGAATGGAGCCGGACCGATTATATGCAACCGTTTTTGAAGGAGATGAAACGGATGGATTACCGGTTGATCAGGAGTCTATAGAGTTGTGGAAAGAAAAAACAACAATTTCTCCCGATCATATTTTAAAATTTGGCAAAAAAGATAATTTTTGGGAAATGGGTGAAACCGGCCCATGTGGGCCTTGTTCAGAGGTTCATATCGATCTGAGATCCGAAGAAGAGAGAAAAAAAGAGCCGGGTGCCAATCTGGTGAACAAGGATGATCCGCGGGTTATGGAGATCTGGAATCTGGTTTTTATTCAGTTCAATCGAAAGCAGGACGGATCACTTGTCACACTGCCGGCTCAACATGTGGATACGGGAATGGGTTTCGAGCGTGTTTGTGCTGTGTTGCAGAATAAGAGCTCAAATTATGATACGGATCTGTTTCAGGTAACATTGAATGAGATATCTAAACTTTCCGGGAAAAAATATGGAGATGATGAGTCGACTGATATCGCGATGAGGGTGATTGCGGATCATATCAGGGCTGTCTGCTTTTCAATTGCAGATGGCGCTTCCCCATCGAATGAGGGGAGAGGATATGTGGTGAGAAGAATATTACGCCGGGCTGTCCGGTATGGATGGGACCGACTGGATATGAAGGAGCCATTTATGAATAAATTAGTACCGGTATTGGCAAATCAGTTTGAAGAGATATTTCCGGTTCTGGAGGCTCAAAAAGATTATGTGAAAAATGTGATTTTGGCTGAAGAAAAAAGTTTTCTAAATACATTAGGTCAAGGGATTCAGCTTTTCAATGAGATGATTAAAGGGAGTGGAAAACTATCAGGTGAAGATGCATTTAAACTTCATGACACATACGGTTTTCCAATCGATCTAACAGAGTTAATGGCCCGAGAAAAAGGGATTGAAGTTGACTCAGCAGGATTTGATAAACTCATGGAAGATCAGAAAAAAAGAGCAAGAGCAGCCGGTAAATTTGGGGCTTCTGAGAGTGCAGAGATCCATTGGACAACCCTCTCAAAAGAGGAATTTCAATTCACCGGTTATGATGAGTTGATCTCAGAAGCGACGATTAACGCTTATGCAAAAAATGGAGATCAAAAGATGCTGCTTTTGAATCGAACACCATTTTATGCAGAGTCGGGTGGACAAGTATCAGATACCGGAATTTTAGAATTGAATGGTGAAAAAATTAATGTACTTGATGTACAGAAGAGTGCAGATGGATTTATTCACTACGTGGATCAATTGCCCACTAAATTTGAAGGGACAGTTACTGCCAAAGTGGATCGTTCACGCAGAAAAGAGATTGAAAAGCATCATAGTGTGACGCATTTAATGCATGCGGCACTCAGAGAAGTATTGGGGGATCATGTTGTGCAAAAGGGTTCCCTAGTTGCACCGGATCGATTGAGATTTGATTTTTCGCATTTTGAGGCGTTAAGTGAGAAAGAATTGGAGGAGATTGAACAGAGAGTGAATGAAAAGATCCAGGAAAATATTCCACTTCATGAACAGCGAGACGTACCGATTGATGAGGCTAAAAAAAGTGGAGCGATGATGCTTTTTGGCGAGAAATATGGTGATCGCGTGAGAGTCATTACTTTTGACCCTGATTTTTCGATTGAACTCTGTGGCGGAACCCATGTCGATGCAACCGGTGAGATTGGATATTTTCGTTTTATCAATGAATCATCAGCCGCAGCCGGGATTCGCAGGGTTGAAGCAATTGCAGGATTGGTTGCTGATAGACATTTGAGAAGGGAAAAAAAGTTGTTGGAACGAATTAATTCAATGATTGGCGGTCAAAAAGATATTGAGGAAGTAATCAAGGAACTATTTGAGAAGGTAAAAGGGCTGGAAAGAGAACTTCAGGCACTCAAACAGGTTCAGGCTTCAGGCGATTTGGACCAAATACTGGCAAATGGAAAAGAGATTAATGGCGTACAATTAATTTCAGGGACTGTTAGTGATGCTACCATGGATGAGCTCAAACAGATGGGGTATGAAGCACTGGAGAAGTTAAAGAAAGATAGTGTTATTCTGCTGGCATCGGTTGATGATGAGGAACAAAAGGTTTATCTAATGGCGGCGATATCGGATAACTTGGTACAAAAAGGGTTAAAAGCAGGGTCATTAGTCTCCACACTCGGGAAAATTGTGGGAGGTGGAGGGGGCGGACAGCCAAATCTGGCCACTGCAGGAGGTCGATTTCCTGATAAAATTGATGAGGCCATGGAAGCGGCATCGGAGTGGATTCTAAACGAGATATAAAAGGAAAGGAGTTACAGTCTGTAATCTTCTTAAATTTTGGGTATATTTTTAAATCGAATGATAAGGAAGCATTAGTTTAATAGAAGGATATGGCAAATAAAGAACAAGAAGCTATTTTTACACCCATAGGGTTGAATAATAGTGAAAATGGTAAAATTGATAAATCGGTAAAGCTACCTCCGGTAACTAAAAAGAAGCATAAATCCCTTGGACTATCGGAAGATGATGTCATTGAGATGTATCGTCTCATGTACCTGCAGCGCCGTTTTGAAGAGAGAGCGATGCAGATGTATCAAAAAGGTAAGTTTGGAGGATTTTTACATCTTTATATCGGGCAAGAAGCGGTTTCAACCGGTACCGTTTTCGCATTGAATGATGATGATGATATTATTACTGCCTACAGGGATCACGGATGGGGACTTGTACGAGGAATAACTCCAAATGAAGGAATGGCAGAGCTTTATGGAAAAGCTACCGGCTGTTCGAAAGGAAAAGGGGGCTCCATGCATTTTGCCAAAACGGAGAATCACTTTTGGGGCGGTTATGGAATTGTCGGGGGACATATTCCGATTGGTGCAGGTTTGGCATTTGCAAATAAATATCAGGATAACGGACGTATTGCTACTTGTTTCTTTGGGGATGGTGCCGTTGATCAGGGGTCCCTTCATGAATCCATGAATATCGCTCAACTCTGGAAACTTCCCGTTGTCTTTGTTGTCGAGAATAATGGTTACTCGATGGGAACAGCCGCCAGACGACATACAGTGGGTGAAATTCATGAAAGAGCAAAAGGTTATGGCATGAAGAGTGCGCTTTTTAATGGAATGGATGCACTTACAGTTTATGAGAATATGAAAAATATTGCGGATGAAGTTCGTAAAGAGAGTTTGCCTTATTTCGTTGAAATACGGACCTATCGTTACCGTGGACATTCGATGTCTGATCCTCAGAAATATCGTACAAAAGAGGAACTACAAGAGTACCAAAAGACAGACCCCGTAGAAAGAATGAAAAGTTATCTTCTGGATGAAGGCATTGTAAAGCAGAAAAAAATAGATGAGATCGAGGAAGTTGTAGAAAAAGAGGTAATGGACTCAATTGACTTTGCTGAAGAATCTTCATTCCCGGAACCAGAAGCGCTGTATGAAGATATGTTCACGGGTACATCACATTTTCATGATGACAGAAGATAAAGAAGATCAAACCGAATTAATCAATAAGTAGATAGAATATGGCAGTTTTACAATTTAGAGAAGCTCTGATGCAAGCGATCGATGAGGAGATGGATCGTGATGAGAAGGTGTTTATAATGGGGGAGGAAGTTGCTGAATATAATGGAGCATATAAAGTAACCGAAGGACTCCTTGATAAATATGGTTTTAGAAGAGTGATTGATACTCCAATTTCAGAGTTGGGGTTTTCAGGTATTGGTGTCGGTGCGGCGATGAACGGGCTTAGGCCGATTGTCGAATTCATGACATTCAATTTTGCAGTATTGGCTGCAGATCAGATCATAAATCACGCATCTAAGGTTCGATATATGTTGGGCGGACAGGCAAGCGTACCGATCGTTTTCAGAGGCCCAAATGCGTCAGCAGGCCAGTTAGGTGCAACTCATTCTGTTGCATATGACTCAATGTATGCTCATTTCCCCGGGCTATCTGTTATCTATCCGTCTGAACCGGATGATGCCAAAGGTTTATTGAAGTCTGCCATCAGAAGTGATGACCCGGTACTTTTTATGGAATCTGAGCAGATGTATGGTTTGAAAGGTGAAGTTTCTGAAGCAGAAGACTACACCATTCCAATTGGCAAGGCTAAAGTGAAACGTGAAGGGAGTGATGTCACAGTCGTTGCATCCGGAAAAATGTATCATATTGCGAAACAGGCGGCGTCAGAACTTGAAAAAGATGGAGTTGAAGTTGAAATTATTGATCCACGTACGATTAAACCGTTTGATATTGAAACCGTTGTAAATTCAATCAAAAAAACCAATCGCTGTGTCATCGTTGATGAAGCACATCCTTTTGGTGGAATGGCAGCTGAAGTAGGATTTTTAATTCAAAGAGAGGCTTTTGACTATCTGGATGCACCCGTTCAACGAGTAACATTGCCGGACGTAAATGCACCTTTTTCGAAACCGCTTTTTGATCTATGGCTACCGGATGCCAAAAATGTCATTGAAGCAGTGAATACAGTAACATATAGAAAATAATTTAAGTGAGAAGGCAGAAAGCAGAAGGCAGAAGAGTTAATAAGCACTTTATATATTCAATTATGAAGGTACTTTAAATAAGAAAACTTTTGCCCTTTGCCCTCTGCCTTCTCACTCCTAAATAAACCCAAAACATTTTACCAGACTTAAAAACGAGATATGGCACAGAAAATTGAGATGCCCAAGTTAAGCGATACCATGGAAGAAGGTGTCATCGCAAAATGGAATGTCAAAGAAGGGGACAGTGTAAGTTCCGGTGACGTGATTGCTGAAGTTGAGACAGACAAAGCAACCATGGAAGTTGAAGTTTTTGACGATGGAACCATTCTAAAAATTTTAGCCAAAGAGGGTGAAGCCATTCCTTTGGGCGGTGTTATGGCAATTGTAGGGGAAAAAGGAGAGGACATTAGCGAATTATTGGATGAAGCAGGTTCGGAAAATGAAGATTCGAAAAGTGACTCAAAGAGTGAGTCTGCGAGTGAAGGAAAGAGCGAATCAAAAAGTGATGATAAGAAAGAGAAGAAAAAGGAAGAATCCGACAGTGATTCATTTGATCCTATTCTTGGCGACATGAATGGGAGCAATGGAAAGAGTAAGACAGAAAAAGATAAAAAGCCGGACGCGAAATCGGATGATGGCAGAATCAAAGTCTCGCCACTGGCCAGGAAAATGGCAGAAGAGAAAGGGATTGAATTAGGAAATGTGAAGGGGACCGGGCCTGATGGGCGCATTATTAAAAAAGATATAGAAGGGTACAAACCGGCAGAGAAATCAGCAAAAAGTGCACCGGTTGCAACGTTTGATTCTGAAGAGTCAGAAGACGTTAAGATTTCACAAATGCGAAAAGCAATTGCTCGCAGATTATCAGAAAGCAAATTCACGAACCCTCATTTTTATGAGACCATAGATATCAATATGGAGCATGCTATGAGTGCACGTTCTAAATTGAATGAAGTGAGTGATGTAAAGATCAGTTTTAATGATATCGTTGTGAAAGCTTGTGCTGTTGCATTGAGAAGACACCCGGCGGTAAATTCATCCTGGATGGATGATGTCATACGGAAGCATGGTGACGTGAATGTAGCTGTTGCAGTTGCAATTGATGAGGGATTGATGACCCCCGTAATTCGTCATGCAGACAAGAAAAATCTTAGACAGATTGGTACAGAAACAAGAGAGTTAGCTGGACTGGCCCGAGACCGAAAGCTTCAGCCCGAACAGATGGAGGGAAGCACATTTACAATCAGTAATTTAGGAATGTTTGGTATTGAAGAGTTTACTGCAATAATCAATCCGCCTAATGCATGTATATTAGCAGTTGGAGCTATTCGAAATGTACCGATCGTCAGGGACGGTGAAGTCGTTCCGGGACATATGATGAAAGTAACGCTTTCCAGTGACCACAGAATTGTTGATGGAGCCAAAGCTGCAGAATTTCTGACGACTCTCAGACAACTATTGGAGAATCCGTTAAGTATGCTTCTGTAAGATTAGAATACACCTGAAGATATCTATGTTTTTTTGCCGGGACGTTTCTCAATTCTGATCTATGGGACGTGTGAAGTCTATATTTTAAAACAAAAACGAACTTGTACCCGTACATTGCCTTCTTGTCAAGGTCTTGTAAATGACGTCCGGGCTGTATCGGCAGACAAGCTCCCAAATACTCCAATCCCTCCTTCAATATTGTAGATAAGGTTTGGAATTTCACCGGGTGATAGGGTGGAACCGCCCAGTTGGACTTGCTGAGATCTCACTAAATCTGCCAAATTCTTGTCCACATTATTGATCACAATTTTAGAATCACCATAAAAAGCTACCCCAATCCAGGGAAATCGAAGTGTGATTGTCTGATCAGAATTAATCTCAAAATTACCTTCATTGATTAGACCGGATGAATTAATTACTACTTCTTGGAGATCAATATTTTCGTTATCAAATGAGGCGCGATAAAAAGGCGTTAAATTTTCAATAGTGGGGTCTTCTGCGATTGTACTAAAAACAAAAACATTTTGAAAATTCGTTCTTTTAGGTGCTGAAACGGTTATTTCAATCTGATCAGTTGACTGATATACAACTTCATCCGGGATATCATTTAAGATTTGAATTTCGTCCGGAATGGTTGTAAAAGCCTGAATTATTTCCGGTCGGTCATTGAAGTCGATATCCAATCTGTAAGTAGCACTGGGTATCACTTTGTGTGGGGATGTTGTTATATATGAATCATTTGTCAGGGAGAAGTAATAGTTAAACTGATCTGAATCATTTCCATTTTCATCCAATAGGGTAACCCGAACATTTGCATTTTGAACAATTACGGACTCACGGTTATACTCAACATCAACCGGTGAGGTGGTGGTAATATGGATTTCGGGCAATGGGTTATTGGCTACTGCGTAGGCTTCTACAACAATGATCTCCCGGTAATCTTCCTGATTGTAAATGTCACAAGAAGAGATGATCAAAAAAAGTGATATTAGTGCCAGAGATATACTTTTCAATTTCTTTGGATGAGTTGATTTGGTATTATTTATTGTCAATTCGTTTTCCATATTGGTTCCTTTAAAAATTGACGGTATATGAGATAGATGGAATGATGGGTAAAAGATTTACATCCGTTCTCTCTACCGGATTTTCGTCGAAATCGTAATTATAAAACCAGACATTTCTTCTGGAATAGACATTAATAATCTGTATTTGCCACTCTGCATCCCCAATCTGAAAAAATGAACCAAAACGGCTGAATGAAATATCCAGCCTATGGTAAGATGGAAGTCGTGATCCATTGATATTACCAATTACAAATGCATTTCTTGATCCACCATCCCACGGTATTCCATTAAACTGTGTCCGTCCAAGGGGTTCGGTATATGCCTGGCCAGTCGCATAACTAAATACGGCATTCACACTCCATCTGGTCGATAGTTTATAGCTTGAAACTATGTTCAAATCGTGTGTGCGATCATATTTTGGTGGATAAAACCTTGCTTTCGTAGGGTCGTCCAGAACCGGCGCATTGAATCCGGGGAATTTTCTCCGGGTTATGCCATAGGTATAACCTACAAATCCTGTTAGCGGACCCTTCTGTTTTTCAAAAAAAAGTTCAAGCCCATATGCATATCCATCTCCAAACCGGAATAGTTCATTATAATCCAAACCAGCAGGGTCACTTATAAATGGATCCAATTCAAAGAGGTCTCGCATTGTCCTGTAATAAATTTCTACATCAAATCCATAGTCTGGAATTGGAATCGTTTTTACACCGACCACAAACTGATCTCCATAGGAGGGAGGGACCCCTTCATCTGACGTAAGCCATAAATCAAAACCGGAAAAGGCTTCATTTGAGATCAAGGAGAGATACTGATTATACCTGCCGTAAGCCGTTTGAAATCGTAAACGGTTATTTGGCCTGAACTCGGCTGATAGACGCGGTTCAAGCCTTGTATAATTGCCTTCAGAAAAGGAATTGAGCCGAATACCCCCATTAAATACCCATTTTTCTGTAGGTTTCCATTCATCCTGAACATATGCTGATAGGTATTGAGATCTGATCCGGTTATTAAATGTGGTTTGATTATCGAACTGATCTTTGAAGCGCAGCTGTATATTCCCTCCCCAAACACCCAGAGATAAGGTGTGTCTTTCGTTTGGAATATATTCCAGATCACCTTTAAACGAGAAGTCAAGAATATCGTTGTCACGTTCAAATGGAGTTCCTGCGATTTCAAATGTTGGCTGATTGAAATATCGTGAACCGGTGAGAGTAAAAAATCCAAATAACTGGTCATTAAAAATACGACGCCATTGAGTGGTGACCGTTTGATTTCCATATTTGAGGTTTATTAGGGCGTCATCTTGAAAAGGTATTGTGACACTATCGTTGCCTGAATAAAAAGCCAATGAAAACCGATCGTTTTGGGACGCATCAAAATTCAATTTCCCATTGATGTCATAAAAGTAAAATTTACTGGGCACACCATCTACGGATTGTCTTAATATTGCAAGAAGTGGCTCCAAGGTTGATCGCCGAACCGCCAGCATCCATGACCCTCTTTGAAAAGGTCCTTCAATAGAGGCTCTTGAAGCTAAAAGCCCTAAGCTGACCGATCCCTGTGGTTCAACACGATTTCCATCTTTGTTATAAACAGAAAGCACAGAGCCAATTCGGCCGCCAAACTTTGCCGGATATCCTCCTTTGTAAAGACGGACATCTTTTACGGCATCCGGATTAAATGTTGAGAAGAAACCAAAGAAGTGAGTAGGGTTATAAACTGTAGTTTCATCAAGCAGGATGAGTGTTTGATCCGGACTTCCTCCACGAACATAGAGTCCGCTGGAAAAATCAGAGGCTGCTTTGACACCCGGTAAGAGCTGGACAGATCGAAACACATCCGGTTCAATGACAGAAGGGAGATCCGTGATGAGTTGAGTTGCAATTTGTGCAGTACCAATATTGCGAATCTCTTCTTCATCCACTTCAGCTGTCACGACAAGAGCATCCAGCTGAACACCTTCAGGAGTGAGTTTTATATCCATTCGAAGGTTTTGTCCGGCCTCCAGTGTAATCTCAATATCAGATCGTCGGTATCCGATATATGAAGCAGCTAACGTATAGGTACCGGGGGGAATATTTGTAATCGTGAAATAGCCGGATGTGTTTGTAGAAGCTCCTCTATTCATCTCAACAAGAGCTACATTAGCCAAAATCAGTGTTTCTCCGGTTAAACTGTCTGAAATGTAGCCATTTACGGATGCCGTCTCTTGTGCTGATGCAACAGGCAATAGAAACAGGGAGATGAATATGGAAAATAGAATCTGTTTGAAATCCAAGATGATAGCACTAAAATTATTGATGATATGTTCTCTTTTAGACGTATTTGAAGCAATAAAGTTATGATAAATTGCCCGATAATTTATTTAAAGTGTATAAATCATAATCACATAACGACAAGTCATAAACTGTGTCACTATGACTGTTAAACACAATGATAAGAATATCGTTCAATATTCGTTATCTTTAGGAAGCAATTGGTTTGTTGGGCTTTAATCATTGTTGATTGAGGCAGATAAATCAAGATATAAGTTCTTTTACATAGTGAGATTGTCAAAATGGGGGTGTACAGGATTCGACGGGTTGTGTACATTCACAGGTTGCATGCCGAGATTGTCCGATGAATCTCGTAAAAAAATCATCATGGAATATTGTAATTGACAACAATTACTCATACCGACTCGCAGCTTAAACTGACGAGTCCGTTCCATCAGGTGCCTGTCCATAGGCCCTGTTTCGGAGCGTCGACTTAAATGGACTTTTCCGAAGTGCGCGTCTGCCGCATGGCTGGAGAACTTAAAGCAGAATAGGATGGAGTTGCTTTGCTGTTGAGCACTGCTCTATCCGAAACTTAATCAACAGCTAAGCATGTAGATATTTGCTGGGTTGCCTTCTCGGACCGGGGTTCGACTCCCCGCACCTCCACTTTACCAGAACCCAACTTTGATTCATATCAGAGTTGGTTTTTTTATTTTGATGATTGGGCAAATTAAAAGAACCGGCTTTTGCATTCCGAAGCAGTGCTCCGGCCC